>Ga0160502_100324_pt1 | contig 40776 bp, 30 predicted proteins | sample DIDnMG_14_FD_108237 | JGI IMG/M metagenome (GOLD analysis project Ga0160502, IMG submission 108237) | Enriched soil microbial communities from UW Madison campus, WI, USA - DID2933_E24_Xylan MG | ecosystem: Environmental > Terrestrial > Soil > Unclassified | place: USA: Madison, Wisconsin... | reverse complement strand
ACCAATGCACGACAAAATTAGTTTAAAAGAAAAAATCGGTTACGGACTTGGAGACGCTGCTTCATCTATGTTTTGGAAAATTTTCAGCATGTATCTGCTATTTTTCTACACCGACGTTTTCGGATTGGCGCCTGCTGTAGTTGGAACCATGTTTTTAATTACCAGAATCTGGGATTCTTGCTTCGACCCGATCGTTGGAATTCTAGCTGATAGAACAAAAAGCAAATGGGGAAAATTTAGACCCTATTTACTTTGGGTAGCGATACCTTTTGCCGTGATTGGAGTTTTAACTTTTTATACTCCAGATTTTGACGAAAAAGGAAAAATCATCTATGCTTATGTTACATATTCACTGATGATGATGATTTATTCTTTAATCAACGTTCCTTACGCATCGCTTTTGGGAGTTATGTCTTCTGATCGAAAAGAAAGAAATACACTTTCTTCTTACCGTATGGTTTTTGCTTTTGGAGGAAGTCTTTTAGCCCTTTGGTTAATTGAACCTTTGGTAAATTATTTTGGTGGAAATTTAAATTCTAAAACAGGTTGGCTTGCCACAATTGCCGTTTTCGGATTAATTACAACCATCTTTTTCTGGGCTTGTTTTTTATTCACAAAAGAAAGAATCAAACCAATTGCAGACGAACAAAATAATCTAAAAGAAGATTTAAAAGATCTTCTAAAAAATAAGCCTTGGTGGATTTTACTTGGAGCAGGAATTGGAGCATTAGTTTTTAATTCTATTCGTGACGGTGCAGCAGTTTACTATTTCAAATATTATGTAAGCAGTACTATAAACTTCGATTTTTCGCTTTTCGGAACAGATTTCCACATGACACCAACTTCAATTTATTTGGTTTTGGGACAAGCAGCAAACATCATTGGAGTTATTGCCGCAACACCAATTGCGAATAAAATTGGTAAAAAGAAAACTTTCTTCGGAGCAATGGCATTAGCTGCAATTTTAAGTCTGGTTTTCTATTTATTTGGAAAAGAAGATATTTTCTTGATCCTGAGTTTCCAAGTTTTAATCAGTATTTGCGCAGGATGCATTTTCCCATTAATCTGGTCAATGTACGCAGATAGCGCAGATTATTCAGAATGGAAACAAGGACGAAGAGCAACAGGATTAGTTTTCTCTGCTTCTTCGATGTCACAAAAATTCGGATGGACAATTGGTGGCGCTGGAGCTGGATGGCTTTTAGGATATTACGGTTTTCAGGCCAACGTTGAACAGACTGCAACAGCTCAAAACGGAATTCAATTAATGCTGAGTATTCTTCCGGCAATTGCCGCAGCAATATCAGTAGCTTTTATAGCATTTTACCCATTATCAGAAGATAAATTACAAATTATAGAACAGGATTTAAACGAAAAGAGAGACCAAAATCATTAAAAAAACAGATACAGAAATCAATTGATATGACAACGATAACATCTTCAGCCACTTTTCAAGAAAGAAAATCGGCATTAGAAAAACAACATAAAACGCTTCTTGAGCAAAAAAATACGCCTCAGGAAATTATTGGAAACGGAATTTATGACCGTTACAAAAATCCTGTTGTAACTGCAGCGCACATTCCGTTAAACTGGCGTTTTGATTTTAACGAAAAAGCAAATCCATTTTTACAAGAAAGAATTGGCGTGAATGCAGCTTTCAACGCTGGAGCAATGAAATGGAATGGAAAATATTTATTGGCTGTTCGTGTAGAAGGAATCGACAGAAAATCTTTTTTTGCTATCGCCGAAAGTCCAAACGGAATTGATAACTTCAAATTTTGGGATAAACCTTGTGTGATTCCACAAACTGAAGAACCTGATACAAACGTGTACGATATGCGTTTAATTCATCACGAAGACGGATTTGTTTATGGAATTTTCTGTACCGAAAGAAAAGATCCAAAAGCTCCAAAAGGTGATACAAGTTCGGCTGTAGCCAATGCTGGAATCGTTCGTTCTAAAGATTTAGTAAACTGGGAAAGACTTCCTGATTTAATTTCAAATACAGGACAACAGCGAAATGTAGTTTTACACCCAGAATTTGTAAACGGAAAATACGCATTATACACACGTCCGCAAGATGGTTTCATTGATGTTGGATCAGGTGGCGGAATTGGTTTAGGTTATGTTGACGACATGACAAATCCAATTGTAAAAGACGAAAAAATCATTTTTGGAAAACAATACCATACGATTTACGAATTGAAAAATGGTTTGGGTCCTGCTCCAATTAAAACTTCAAAAGGCTGGCTGCATTTAGCGCACGGAGTTCGAAATACTGCTGCAGGATTACGCTATACTTTATATATGTTCATGACTGATTTGAATGATATTACGAAAGTAACGCACGTTCCAGCAGGCCATTTTATGGGCCCTGAAGGAATTGAGAGAGTTGGTGATGTTTCTAATGTTTTGTTTTCTAACGGTTGGATCGAAGACGAAGACGGAACTGTTTACGTTTATTACGCTTCTTCAGATACTAGAATGCACGTAGCGGTTTCATCTGTAGATAAACTTGTTGATTATGTAATAAATACTCCTGCAGATACTTTTATTTCGGCAGGTTCAGTGCAAACAATCATTAATCAAATCGAAAAAAATAACGCAATTTAAAATATCGTGTCATTACAAAGAAAGCTTTTAAAATCGGAACTAACCGCAGAACTTGATTCTATTCTAAACTATTGGTCGGAGCGTACTATTGACGATCAAAATGGTGGTTTTGTGGGTCAAATCGATTTTAATGATCATCTGATTGCCAATGCAGAAAAAGGTTCGGTTCTTAATGCCCGAATTCTTTGGACGTTCTCTGCCAGTTATCAAACCACTAAAAACGAAAACCACAAAAAACTGGCAAAAAGAGCATTCGAATTTCTTTCCGCTTATTTTTATGACACACAGTTTGGAGGTCTTTTTTGGAGTATAAATGAGGATAAAACTCCAAAAGACACCAAAAACCAGATTTACGCTTTAGCTTTTGCGATTTATGGATTGTCTCAATATTATGCAATTTCAAAAGAAGAAAGAGCTTTAGAAATTGCTAAAAACTTATATGCAAAAATCCAAGAACATAGCTATGATAAGCTAAATAAAGGTTATTTTGAAGCTTTTACCAGAGATTGGCAGCCAATTGAAGATTTGCGTTTAAGCGCAAAAGATGCCAACGAAAAGAAAACAATGAATACGCATCTTCATATTATTGAAGGTTATGTAAATTTATATAAAGTCTGGAAAGACGAAAAGCTGCATCAAGATATTGTTGAATTATTAGAAACGATCGAAAAATATTTCATCAATACTGAAACGGGACATTTGCGCTTGTTTTTTGATGAAAACTGGAAAGAAAAACCAGATGTGATCTCGTACGGACATGATATCGAAGCAGCTTGGCTTTTGCAGCAATGCGCCGAAATTTCAGGAAACGAAACTTTGATTGCCAATTATAAAAAACACGCCGTACAAATTGCCGAAGTAACAATTGAAGGTCTTGATTCTGATGGAGGATTATGGTATGAATATGATCCCAAGAAAAAAGAATTAATTCCCGAAAAACACTGGTGGCCACAGGCAGAAGCTTTAATTGGCTTTTACAACGCTTATCAATTAACTGGAAAAGAAGAATATCTGGACATTGTGTACAAAATCTGGAAATTCACAAAAAAACACATGATAGATCATCAAAACGGAGAATGGTTTTGGGGCGTTTACGATGATTATTCTATAATGAAAAAAGACAAAGCCGGATTCTGGAAATGCCCTTATCATAACGGCCGAGCCTGTCTAGAACTTATTGCCCGAATTCAAGATTAATATTTAATGTTTTAAAATTCTAATTGTCATGAAACAGCTTTTCCTTTTTAGTCTTTTATTGCTTTCTGCAATAACAAATGCACAAATGAATCTTGTAAAAAATGGTGCTTTTGAGAGAGATCTGGTTAATTGGAGAGGCGAAGAAATTGCTGCTCTTTCACCTTACGAAAAAAAATCTGGAAAGAACAGCGTCATGATCAATCAGTTTACGGGAGCAGAATGGCGTGCACTAGATCAAATTGTTTTAATTCCGAAATTGACTTATGCAGTCGAATGCAGTGTTTGGATCAAAACAGATCAAGTAGAAAGCCAAAAAGAAGAATACAAAGCTGCTGCCGTTATTTTAGAATTTACAAATGATAATGAAAAACAAATTAGTACAGAAACCATTGCGCAAGTAAAAGGAACAACTAGTTGGACTAATTATAAAAAAGCGGTTAAAATTCCTTCTGATGCAAAAAAAATAAGAATCATGCTGGCTTTGGCACAAACAAACGGAACCGTGTTTTTTGACGATGTAAATCTAAAAGCGCTTGGAGAAGAAGAATATGCAAAAGTAGATTCTCAAAACAAATAATCTAAAATGAAAAAATATCTTTCTAAAATAATCTATCTGAGTTTGACTGTTTTTGTTTTGGCAGGCTGTTCTTCAGATCAAGATTCTACAAACGAAGTTATTGTAGATCCGCCAACACAAGACGATCCATTAACGACTTCAAACGCTGCTTCTTACATGGTTGATGCTAGTGCGACAAAAGAAACTGTTGCTTTGTTTTATAATTTAAAAAGATTGTCTCAGACAAAAACCGCAATTGGTCAGCAAGATGCTTTTAATAGTTTTTATCAGGATGCTGGCGGAGATTCAGATATCAAGAAAAATACAGGTTTTGATCCAGCAGTTTTAGGTTCAGACTTCATGTTTATTACCGATAAAAGCAATAACGAACAAGCAGATAACTGGTTTTATCAACAAGAACAAAAAATTATTGCCGATACTAAAGCCGCTTACGCGAAAGGAATAATCAACACTTTCAGTTGGCATTTGAGAGAACCTTATAATGAAGATTCTTTCTACACGGCCGACATGACTTCCGAACAGAAATCTACTGCTTTTAGAAGTATTCTTCCAGGCGGAGCAAACAACGAATGGTACAAGAAAAAATTAGATAAAGTTGCCAGTGTAGTTTCTAATTTGAAAGGTTCAAACGGCGAATTAATTCCGATAATTTTCAGACCTTTTCATGAATTTGACGGAAGCTGGTTTTGGTGGGGAGCCGATTTCTGCACAGCTGAAGAATATAAAAAAGCGTATCAATTTACGGTTGATTACTTAAAAAACACAAAAGGCGTACACAACATTTTATATGCTTTTTCTCCTGATAATTCTTATACAACTGAAACCAGTTATTTAAGCCGTTATCCAGGTGACAAATACGTCGATATTATTGGAATGGATAATTATGGAGATTTTAGCAATCAAGGACAAACGGGATCTGATCGAGCAAATTCTAAACTAAAAATCCTTTCTGATTATGCTAAAGCGAAAGTGAAAATCGCAGCTTTAACCGAAACAGGTTATCGCGTTACAAGTACAACTCCAGCCATTACAGATTGGTTTTCGACTTTATTGTATAGCGCTTTGACCAAAAATGATATTCAGATAAGTTATGTCATGTTTTGGAATAATAATACTGATGGATATTATGTCCCAAATAGTTCTGTATCAAATGCAAATGATTTTAAAACTTATAGTTTGAAAACGAAATCAGCCTTAGTGAATTCATTGCCGAAAATGTATGAAATGCCAAAATAAAACAGCTCAAAACCCGACAGGTTTTTAAAACCTGTCGGGTTTTGCTTAAAATATAAATTATGAAAAACAGATTTTTAAAAACACTTTCTTTAGCCTTATTCCTTTCAGCAATTGCTTGTCAGGCGCAAGAAAGAATTACAGTAAAAGGCAACCAATTTTATAAAGGTGACAAAGCTTATTCTTATATCGGAACCAATTATTGGTATGGAAGTATGCTTGCTTCTAAAAAAATAGGCGATCGTAAAAGACTTTTACGTGAGTTGGATTTAATGAAAAAAAACGGAATTGATAATTTACGTGTTTTGGTTGGTGCCGATGGCGGAAAATACGATTTTACCGTTCGTCCCGCATTACAATACGAACAAGGAAAATATGATGAAGATTTATTAGACGGTCTGGATTTCTTAATTAACGAAATGAGCAAACGCAATATGTATGCGGTTTTATATTTGACTAATAACTGGGAATGGTCTGGTGGAATGTCTCAATATTTAGAATGGAATGGCAAAGGTCCGGTTCCAGTTCCTGCTATTCCGCCAAATACTTGGCCACAATTTATGTCTTATACAGAACAGTTTCACAGTTGCGAACCTTGTATGGAAGCCTTAAATAATCATGTAAAGTTTATTATTGGAAGAACAAATGCTTATTCTAAAAAGAAATACAACGAAGACAACACGATTATGGCATGGCAAGTTGGAAATGAACCTAGGCTTTTTACGGTAGAAAACGAAGCCAAATTCACAAAATGGCTTAATAATATTGTCGATTTAATTGATAGTTTAGACAAAAACCATTTGGTTTCTACAGGCTCTGAAGGAAAAAATAGTTCTAACGACAGCATGGAAATTTTCGAAAGAACACATCAAAACCCGAATATTGATTATTTGACGATGCATATCTGGCCAAAAAACTGGAATTGGTTCAAGGCCGATAATGCCGAAGCAACAATGCCAAAAACAATCGAAAACGCCGGAAAATATATTGACGATCATATTAAGGTTGCTAATAATTTAAAAAGACCAATTATCATTGAAGAATTCGGACTTCCTAGAGAAAATGAAAATTTAAATACTGGGGCATCTTCTATTCATCGTGATCAATTTTACAATTATATTTTTGGAAGAGTTGTCGAAAGCCATAAAAATGGCGGTCCGCTTCAGGCTGCAAATTTCTGGGGTTATGGCGGCGAAGGAAAAGCAATTCACACTGATGGAAAATGGAATCCTGGCGAACCTTTTACTACTGATCCACCGCAAGAACCGCAAGGTTTGAATTCTGTTTTTAATGGAGACAAATCGACATTAGAAATTGTAAAAAAATACAATTTAGAATTGAAGAAATAAAAAAATCATTCATCCCTGTTTTCTGTAGAGACGCACTGCAGTGCGTCTTATTCGCAACGAATATAACAGTCGTAAACTGGGCGTAGACGCACTGCGGTGCGTCTCTACAGAATAACAAAATCGAAATTTGATAAAAAAGCACAGCATGAAAAATATATTTATTCTTTTTTGTTTTTTATTTCTGAACATCTCTTTTTCACAAAAGAAACAAGACTTTATTCTGAAATCTCCCGACGGAAAAATTGAAGTTAAAATTTCTGTGAGTGATAAAATTTCATGGTCAATTTCACATGAAAAAGATTTGATTTTAGCACCTTCAGAAATGTCTTTGAGTTTAGATGAAAATCAAATTTTAGGAAAAAATCCTGTTGTTTTAAATTCAAAAAAAGAAACTGTAAATAATTCGTTTGAAACACCGCTTTACAAAAAGAAATCGGTTCAAAATCATTACAATCAGCTGACATTAAACTTCAAAAATGATTTTAGCATTGAATATCGCGTTTTTGACGACGGCGCTGCATATCGATTCGTCACAAAAAAGAAAAAAGATATTACTGTAAAATCAGAAGAAGTCGTTTTAAATTTTGACAAAGATTACAACACTTTAATGCCGTATGTAAGAGATTTAAGAAATCCTAAAGATCCCTACATTTCTTCGTTTGAAGCGCATTATGAAAACAAAAAAATCAGTGAATTTGCAAAAGATACTTTAGCCTTTTTACCGTTTTTGATTGATTATAAAAATCATAAAAAAGCTGTTTTTCTAGAAGCCAATCTAGAAGATTATCCGGGATTATTTGTAACAAATAATAAAGATAGATCAGGTTTTGAATCTCGTTTTTCAAAATATCCATTAAAAGAAACCAATGGCGGATTCAACAATATCAACCGATTAATTACAGAAAGAGCTGATTATTTGGTTAAAACCAAAGGAACGAGAACTTTTCCTTGGAAAGCAATTGTCATTTCTGAAAACGATGCAGCTTTAGCAAATAATGATATGGTTCAAAAATTATCTGAAGCTTCAAAAATAAAAGATGTTTCGTGGATAAAACCTGGAAAAGTAGCTTGGGATTGGTGGAATGATTGGAATATTTATAATATCGATTTTAAAGCTGGAATCAATACTCAGACTTATAAATATTACATTGATTTTGCTTCTAAAAACAAAGTAGAATATGTCGTTTTAGATGAAGGCTGGAGTTTAGAAGAAGACATTATGAAACACAATCCAAATGTCGATTTAGAGGCTTTAATCGCTTACGGAAAAGAACGAAATGTCGGGATTATTTTATGGAGTTCGTGGATGGCTTTGACTAAAAACACAGACGGAATTTTAAAGAATTATGCCAATTTAGGAATCAAAGGTTTTAAAGTCGATTTCTTAGATCGTGACGATGCTAAAATGGTAAATTCGGTTTATGATATTGCCCAAAAAGCGGCGAATTACAAATTAGTTTTGGATTTCCATGGCATGTACAAACCAACTGGAATTCAGAGAACCTATCCAAATATTTTGAACTTTGAAGGCGTAAAAGGTTTAGAAAATAATAAATGGACACCAAATGATGATGTACCATTATATGATACGACAATTCCGTTTATTAGAATGATGGCTGGGCCAATGGATTATACGCCGGGTGCAATGCGAAATGCTACAAAAAACGAATTCAAACCAAGTCATTCTACTCCAATGAGTCAAGGAACAAGATGTCATCAATTGGCACTTTACACTATTTTTGAAGCACCTTTACAAATGATGGCCGACAGTCCAACAGCTTTTATGAAAGAACAAGAAAGCACTGATTTTATAGCTAAAGTTCCAACAGTTTTTGATGAAACTGTCGCTCTTGATGGTGAAGTTGGAAAATACGTTTCAATCGCCAGAAGAAAAGGAAATACTTGGTATTTAGGTGCAATAACAAACTGGGATTCCAGAGATATTACAATTGATTTTTCTTTCCTTGAAAAAGGCAAAAAATTCCAAGCAGAAGTTTTCTCAGATGGTTTAAATGCAGATAAAGCAGCAACCGATTATAAAAAAGAAATCATTACCGTTGATTCGATAACCAAGTTAAAATATCGTTTGGCTAGCGGAGGCGGATTAGCGATGATTATAAAATAAAATTCCATTTTATATAAGTAAACCAGACAGGTTTTTGAAACCTGTCTGGTTTAAAATTTAGAATCTAAACTGAACGTAGACACACTGCGGTGCGTCTCTACTATTATACTTTTTTATAATTTACAATTAAGATAATATTTTCTCAATCGCATTCAATTCATCATGAGAAAACTCTGTATTCTGCAAACAATCTATATTATTACACAATTGTTTTACAGAACTAGCGCCAATTAAAACAGAAGTAATTCGTTTATCTTTTTGAAGCCAAGCCAAAGCCATTTGCGCCAAAGACTGATTTCTATTCTGTGCAATTTCATTCAGCTGAATTAATTTTTGAATACGTTCCTGCGTAACCTCATCTTCTCTCAAATGTCCGTTTGGATTATGTGCTCTAGAATTTTCTGGAATTCCGTTTAAATATTTATCCGTTAAAAGTCCTTGTGCCAAAGGTGAAAACGCAATACAACCTACTCCTTTTTCTTCTAAAACATCTAATAAACCATTTTCTACCCAGCGTTCCAACATTGAGTATTTCGCTTGATGAATCAAACAAGGTGTTCCCAATTGTTTTAAAACATCAACCGCAACTCGAGTCTGTTCAGCAGAATAATTACTGATTCCAACATACAAAGCTTTTCCGCTTCTAACGGCGTGATCTAAAGCCATCATCGTTTCTTCAATCGGAGTTTCTGGATCTGGACGATGCGAATAAAAAATATCTACATAATCGACATTCATTCGCTTCAAACTCTGATCTAGACTAGAAAGCAGATATTTTCTAGAACCCCAATCTCCATAAGGACCTTTCCACATGGTATAACCAGCTTTTGTAGAAATTACGATTTCATCACGCAGATTTCCTTGAAAATTATGCCATAATATTTTTCCGAAATTTTCTTCAGCAGAACCTGGAACTGGCCCATAATTATTCGCTAAATCAAAATGAGTAATTCCTTTATCAAAAGCTTCAATGGCAATACTTTCAGCATTTTCAAAATTATCTACTGAACCGAAATTATGCCATAATCCTAAAGAAATCTCAGGCAGTAATAATCCGCTTCTGCCGCATCTGTTATATTTCATGTTTATAATTTAAAAGTTGGAGTTTTTAATAGATTTTAAAGGTAGAAAACAAACGTCAATAATTAAAAATCTAATTCATTTTTAATTTTGTAAATTTGTTTAAATTTTAAAATTATGAACAATAATTGGCAAACTTTAATTTCGATAAATCCTGATATCAGATTTGGTAAACCTGTAATTACTGGTACCAGAATTTGTGTCTCAGATATTCTTTCGTGGCTTTCTACTGGAATGTCTTTTGAAGAAATTATCGAAGATTTTCCAGAATTAAATAAGGAACATATTCTTGCTGCTTTAGCTTTTGCCGCCAATAGAGAAAACATTACCAAAATAATTGCGGCATAATGAAACTTCTTTTAGATGCCAATATTTCTTGGAGAATAACCAAACTTATTGAGAATGATTTTCCTGATTGTTTTCATTCTAAAGATATTCCTGTAAATCAACCTGCAAAAGATTTAGAAATTTGGGATTATGCCAGAAAAAATAGTTTTACTATTCTCACACATGACGATGATTTTGAAAAATTATTACTTCTTAAAGGAGTTCCTCCAAAAGTTATTATTTTAAAAACTTTCAATAAAAATACAAAACAAATAGCTGAACTTTTAATTTCAAAAAGAGAAATCATTGAATCATTTGTATCAAATGATGAATTAATGATTTTAGAGATTTATTAATTTAAAGTTTTGCTTTTTAATCTCGCAAAGCCGCAGAGTCACAAAGTTTCTTTTAAATAGCTCCTAGCTTCAGCTAGAGGAATAAGATTTGAATAAGAAAAGGCTTTAGCCAAACTTTATATGTTTGGCTAAAGCCTTTTCGATTGTGTTTATATTTTAATCCAGCTTAAGCTGGACACTTTTCAATCTTATTTTTAAAAACTAAACTTTGCGGCTTCGCGTCTTTGCGAGATTAAATCTTTTACTCTTTAATTTCGAAACCACTTTGCAAACCTTTATCAGAGCTTCCTCCAACCATAATTTTAAAAGTTCCTGGTTCTACTAAATAAGCTCCTTCGTTGTTATAAAAACCAAGTTCCTTATCTGTCAAAGTAAATTTTACAGTTTTAGTTTCACCTTTTTTAAGATTAACCAATTCAAAACCTTTCAATTCTTTTATTGGGCGAATAATACTTGCAAATTCATCATGAATGTATAATTGAACTACTTCTTTTCCATCATAATTTCCTGAATTCGTAACCTCAACGCTTACCTCAACTTTTTCTCCTTTTGCAAATTCTGTTTTATTTACTTTTAGATTTTTGTAATCGAATTTAGTATAACTCAAACCGAAACCAAACGGAAATTGAGGTGTTTTCTCCACATCCATATAATGTGACCAAAAAACATTTTTATCACTGTCAGTTGGTCTTCCTGTACTGTATTTGTTATAATAAATTGGAACTTGTCCAACATTTCTTGGGAATGACATTGGCAATTTTCCACTCGGATTATAATCTCCGTATAAAACCTGAGCAACTGCATTTCCAGTCTGAGTTCCTAAATGCCAAGCTTCTACAATTGCCGGAATATTATCCGCAGCCCACGGAATACTCAACGGACGACCATTATTCAGAACCAAAACCACATTTGGATTTACTTTGTAAATTTCTTCTAACAATTCTTGCTGTAAACCTGGTAAGTTCAAATCCGTTCTACTTCTTCCCTCACCACTTTGAAAACCATATTCACCTAAAACCATTACTACAACATCGGCATTTTTTGCTACTTTTTTTGCTTCTTCAAATCCGCTTTTATCTGTTGTATTAAAAACAGTTTCGGTTAAGAAAGTTGCTTTTTGTTTTAATAAATCTGCTCCTTTTTCAAAAGTCAGCTGATTGTCTTTGTATTGCTGCATTCCTTCTAAAACAGAAACTGCAGTATCATCAGAAGCCGCAATTCTCCAACTCCCTAGCGGACTGTTTTTATCATTTGCCAAAGCCCCAATCAAAGCAATTTTCTGTCCAGATTTCTTTAGCGGAAGCAAATTCTTTTCGTTCTTCAATAAAACGATAGATTTCTTTGCCATATCCAAAACACCTTCGTTATTAGCTTTACTTCCAACAACTTCTTTCTCACGTTTTTCATCACAATAACGGTACGGATCATCAAATAATCCTAATTCAAATTTTACACGAAGAATTCTGCGAACAGCATCATCAACCAAAGCTTCTTTAACTTTCCCAGATTTTACCAAATCAACCAATTTTGCCACATACAAATACGATTCCATATCCATATCAGAACCTGCAATTACCGCTTTTGCTGTTGCATCTGCTTCATCTTTTGCATAACCATGCGCAATCATTTCGCGAATCGAAGCATAATCAGAAATCACAAATCCGTCAAACTTCCATTTTCCTTTTAGAATATCTCTTTGTAAAAAGGCATTCCCAGTTGCAGGAACACCATTCAAAGTATTAAACGAATTCATAAACGTACGAACTCCCGCTTCAACCGTAGCTTCAAAAGGCGGTAAAACCGAATTGTACAGTTTAGAATTACTGATATCCACAATATTATATTCCAATCCTGCTTCAACATAACCGTAAGCTGCAAAGTGTTTAGCACAAGCCGCAATCGTATTCACTTTAGCCAAATCTGCAACAGTTTCCCCTTGAAAACCTTTCACACGCGCATAACCCACTTTACTTCCCAAATACGGATCTTCTCCTGCGCCTTCCATCACACGTCCCCAACGCGCATCATTTGCCACGTCAACATTGGGTCCAAAAGTCCAATTAATTCCAGATGCCGAAGCTTCATCAGCCGCAATCGCCGCCGATTTCTTAATTGCTTCTAAATCCCAACTCGCTGCTTCTGCCAACGGAATCGGACTTAACGTTTTGTAACCATGTATTACGTCAAAACCAATAATTAATGGAATTCCTAATCTAGTTTCTTCAACCGCAATTTTCTGCACAGCACGAACTTCTTTTACGCCACGAACCGTAAGCATCGAACCAACTAATCCTTTTCTTAAATGTTCGTATTTTAATTCGGCAGTTCCGCCTTTTGGCGCAGGTCCCGTAACATCCCAAAAACCATTATATTGGTTCATCTGTCCCACTTTTTCTTCCAACGTCATCAATGGCAAAAGCAAATCTATGCGTTGCTCAACAGTTTTATTTTTATCCAGATACGGCTTTTTTTGTGCACTCATATTTCCAACAGTAAACAGGGAAAATACCCCAATAAATATTATTTTTTTATTTTTCATAGTGTGGTTTAGTTAGTTTTTCTTTAAGATTCTAAGGTTCTGAGACACTAAGATTCTAAGTTTTTTTGGCGTGTCCCTTCGGGTCGGGCTATCCGTTTCAAGTCCTCGCACTTCCTTCGTCAGGCTGTGGGCTTTCCACTACTATCCCTCACGCAAATCGTTTTCAAAAGAGCGTTTTCGGCTATCTTGTCATCCTGAGGAACGAAGGATCACACTAGAAAATCCACACAGAACTTCGCCAATCTTTGTCGAATCCCGAGTGTGATCCTTCGTTCCTCAGGATGACAAACTTGTGTTTCACTTTGCTTGGCTTCGACTTCGCTCAGTCTGACAAAAAATCTAAAATCTAAAATCTACATTCTAAAATCTAAAATCTAAAATCCTTCAGTCGTAAAACAAGAAGCCGGCAAATTCGCTTTATTAAACAAATCTGACTGCGTTGTATTTCCCCATGCAAACCTCACTTTTGCTGGATTTACAACTTTTTTACTTGTCAAAATCACTTCGTTATTTTTAATTGAAGCTTCGGCTCGATAGAAAATGCCATCGGAACCAGCAACTTCAAATTGATTAGATTTTTTGTCTTTAAAATAAAGTCCATCAGCATAATCGAAAGAAACAATTACCTTGTTTTTTTCAATCTTAATATCTTTAAACAATGGACCATTTACCAAATTAGAATTGGTTTTATAAGTTTCAGCCAAAGCTAAATTCGCCAAACGAATTCCAACCGATTTTTTATTTTTTGGATGAATATCAATTGTATCTGAAATATCGCTAATCACGACCATTCCCGTTTTTGAAACTTCTTTCAATAATTTTCTCTGCGAATTTCTAACCGTTACATTTGAGAAATTATTTGAACCCGTTTTAAACGGCGCAATCTGAACATAATAAAACGGAAAATTATCATTCCATTCTTTTCTCCAAGAAGTAATTAACGCTCCCAGAGTTTTATCATAAACCAAAGAACCCACATTTGATTCTCCCTGATACCAAAGCGTTCCTGCAATTTTAAATCCTACAATCGGGTAAATCATGGCATTGTAAGCACGTCCTGGCTGTCTTGGTCCATATTCTTGTTCGTTAAGTTTTTTGGCATTTTCTAACAAAAGCGGATCGTTATTTACCACATCTTCTGGCATCCAGATTTCTGCTGGAGTTCCGCCCCAGTTTGAAGAAATTAATCCGATAGGGACATTTTTCAAATCTTCGCGAAGGCGTTTGGCAAAAAAATAACCAACGGCACTAAAATATTTCATAGTTTCCGGAGTCGATTCTGTCCAATTTCCAAGCAAATTATTCTGCGGACTTGTAGCGGTTAATTTCGGAACCGTAAAAAATCGAATGTTCGGATTTGTAGCATTTTTCATTTCTTCTTCGCCATTATCAATTCCCCAGCTTACCGACATTTCCATATTTGATTGACCTGAACAAAGCCAGACTTCACCAATCAAAATATTTTTTAAAACGACTTCATTGTAGCCTTTTATCGAAATAGTAAAAGGTCCGCCAGCTTCAGGAGTTTTAATCGTCAATTCCCATTTAGCCTGATTACTGGCTACGGTTTTATATTCCTGATTGTTCCAACTCGAAACCAGTTTTATTTCTTCTTTCGGATTTGCCCAACCCCAAATTTTCACTTCAGAGTTGCGCTGTAAAACCATATTATCACTAAAAATATTCGGAAGCGAAACGTTTGCCATCATAGTACTGGAAATCAATAAAAAGAAAACAAACTTATAGATATTATTTTTCATTTAGTAACTTCTTTAAAAATGGAGCATATTCGTCTGCCAAAACTTTATGTTCAGCCACATCTGGATGTCCTGAACATCCGCTCGGAGTCATTGGCTTGAATTTGAAAATCTGGATTGGTTTGTGCGCTTTATCATTCGCGAAAGCATCTTTAACTTTATTTAGGCAATCTTCAAAAACAACTCCTCTTTCCCCTCCAACCATTGGACTATTGGTAATTACAATCTGCACTTTTGGATTATGTTCGTAAAGCATTTTTATAAAATTGATGTAATTCGAAATATATTTTTCAGGATTAAACGGAAGACGCTCTTTTTTACCATCTCCGCCAGAAAAATCATTTGTTCCTAAAGCAATGCTTATAATATCGGGCTGAAAAGCAAAATCATATTTAGGTTTTGAAGCGTCTTTCGTCAGATATAAATTTGGATAAGCATCAGGCATTATAACTTCATTTTTATTCTCGTCGTTCCAGTTTCTGTACACTCCAATTCCAGAAACGCAACTCATTAAATAATCGACACCAATCTCTCTTGAAAGTGTTGGACCGTAAGCATAATAACTATTGTGGTGATCGTAATATTCTCCTTTATCGCAAGGAATGTCAGAACCGTCGCTTGCCGCACCGCAAGTAATCGAATCTCCTATAAACTCAATTTTCTTTTTCTTTTTAAAAGAAATTGACGTCAATTTTGCCGTTGTTCCAGCAAACAAAACTCCGCCTGTATGTGCTTCAGTATTTTTATAAATTTCTAAACGATGTTCTTTCTGATTTGAAGTAATCTTTATTGGAAAAGATTGAACCGCACCTTTTTCAATTCTAATTTTCCCAATATACTTTCCGTCCAAAACCAAAGAAACATAATTATGATGTTCGTAAGCATCTACACTTTGAAGTGAAATCGAACATTCATTTCCAGTAAAATTGAAAGAAACAGATGAAGCCGTTCCAATCAAAATGACATTATCATGCTGCAATTTTTCTATGCGACCTTGATATAGGAAAGTTTTATTTGAATTTAATGTTTGCGAGTTCGAAATAATCGAAATCAGCAAAAACGAAATTAAAAGTGCTATTTTTTTGGGAAACATAATTTATTTGTTAAAATATAAATACGATTCACAAATATATTGGAAAGAGAATATCTAAAAAGATACTAAAATGTCAAAAAGTAATAAAAAAACACCACACAAACACATCAGTTTTGGGTTTATTTACGTTAATTCTTACAAGTGAAGCAAATGGTATTCTTTTAAAATGCCTAATTTGCAGCTTTCTTTATTAATTCAATATTTTTTATAAACAAAATGCGATTACGTTTTTTTATTTTTCTATCTGCCGTTATTTTATTTTCATCTTTTAATTTAAAAAAGAATGAAAGAGAAACTCTTATTCAAAATCCTAAAATTCAAACTGAAATCAATCGTGATTCTTTAATTGTTTTTGCTAAAAAACATTTAGGAGTTCCTTATGTATATGCCAGCAGTAATCCGCAAAAAGGCTTTGACTGTTCAGGTTTTGTGAGTTATGTTTTCAACAATTTTGGAAAAACATTGCCACGAAGTTCAAGCGGATATAAAAACATCGGTAAAACTTTAAAACCAGAAGAATTTAAAGTTGGAGATATTTTAGTTTTCTACGGATATAAAAACAGAAATGTTGTGGGTCATGTGGGGATTATTTGTGAAGCCAACGGAATGCAGTCGAAGTTTATTCACGCTTCGTCTGGAAAAGCGCAACAAGTAACTATAACAGCGCTTGATACAGAACACTATACCAAACGTTTTTATAAATGTATTGATGTTTTGAGTAAATAGTTTTTTCCCTGTTTACACTAATTTTTTTTTTTACGCAGATAATCTGCGTGAAATTCATTTTCTATTCTTCAGTCAATAATTTGATTAGGCTTTCATCTCTTCCATAAATATCTTTATAGAAGTTTAGATTTCCTTCGCGGTCTACCCAAGCAGTAAAATAACCGATGTAAACTGGAACTTTTTTCTTTAAAGTGTACCAGCTTTCTTTTCCAGCGTGCATTGCTTTATCAATTCTGGCAGGATTCCATTGCGGATCAACTTTTAGTAATTCAATTGCTAATTCACGAGGTTTTGCTACACGTACACAACCATGACTAAAAGCTCGGCTATCTCTTTCGAACAAACTTTTTGAAGGTGTATCGTGCAAGTAAATATTACTTGAATTAGGAAACAAAAACTTCACCAAACCTAAAGAATTGTTTTTTCCCGGAAGCTGACGAACAGCACCATTATTCCATTCTAGATTTTTCTTCTGCAAGTAGTTTTTATCTTTTGCCATTCCAGGTTTAATCTCCGATTTAATAATACTTGGCGGCACATTCCAATACGGACTAAAAACAATATTACTCATCATTCCGCTAAAAATTACTGTTTTTGTCATCGCTTTCCCTACAACAACCGCCGATGTAAAAGCGATTTTTCCATCTTCAATTATGTACAGTCTAAATTCAGGAATATTTACTTCAATATATTTCTGACCTTTTTCTAGTTCTGGATCAATCCAACGGCAACGTTCCATATTCGCAATAATCGTTTTGATACGCTCCGAAACTGGAATATTCAAGTCATTAATATGTTCTAATAAAATCGTATTTTTCGGAGTGTAGCCGTGGCGAACTTCGTAGTTTTTAATAGCTTTCATTAAAGTTGTATCACAAACAGTACTTTTACTATCTTCCTTAAGATCTTTAGTTACAAAAAGCCTTTCTCTAATTTGAGCAACAACATTTGATGAATCGCCAACTTTTAGAGCCTTATAATCTTCATCAGTTTCGATAGTTTTCCATCCTCCATTTTTCTCAATTTCTCTATACTCTTTTAGAGCATCACGAAGTTTGTAATATTGGATGAACATCTTTTTTTTCTTATCATCAAGAATAGTTGTTTTCTTAAAAATAGAATCAGAAAGCACTTGGTAATTGAACTTTTTGCGAGGCAAAAGCCATTCTAAAGAAATACTAGTTTTCTCATCAAAACCTGCATATACTTTTTCTGCATAGTAGTAATACAAATTTGACAGCAGTAAATCGGTATCTTCTTTAGATATTTTTTTGGTTGGATTATTTTCGAAAACCGAATTTAGTTCTTCTTTATAAGGATAATTAGCTTTTAATCCTTCTTGATCTAAATTTTTGTATTGATTGAATAATGTATTCCCAAATTCAACAACTCCTTTATTATCTTGCCACAATTGGGTTGATTTATTTTTTAGATATAAAGAAGTTACATCATTTTTAAATTTATCCAGTTTCGGATAACTTTCATAAAATTTCGCAATACGCGTGCTGTCAATTGTGAGTTTTAATTCTGGAATTTTTTCGACTTTCTTTATCGAATTTTCATCCTTTTTATCTGCTTTCGAATTACACGAAAAAACAAGCAAAAAAACAACTGCAACTATAGGCGAATACCAAATTTTCATATGTAGAATTTTTCATTAAAAGTAGAAAAAATTCTATTAAAACAAAGGACTCGGCAATAAATCTTAATTCTTATTTTTTTGAAGTCTAAATGTTTACTGAAAAATAAAAGCTCCAAACAATTTACATGTCTGGAGCTTTCGCCATATAACCAACCTATTAAAATTTCTTAAATAACAGTACCTTTTAAAGTAAGTACTTTTGGTGTCGTTTCTGCACTAGTTGTTACAGTAACTGTTTTTGTAAAAGCACCTTTGTTTGCAGCGTTGTAAGTTGCAGTAACTTTTGCAGATTTACCTGGCTGAACTGGTTCTTTTGTGTAATCTGTAGCTGTACATCCGCAAGATCCTTGAACGTTTGTAATAACTACAGCTGTTTTTCCTGTATTTTTAAATTCGTAAACAATTGCTTTTGGAGTTCCTTGCGGGATTTGTCCAACATCAATTGTTTCTGCTTTCCAAACAATTGTAGAAGCCGAAGGTTCTGAAATTGAAGTTTCTGAAACTAAAGATTGAACAGGTGCGATTGCCGAAAAAGACATTAGGCCTAAAGCCAAAGCTAACATCGAAATTTTGATCATTTTCATAACTGATATATTTAAAATGGTTTGTAGTTCATTTTGATATTACAAAGGTAATTCAGACAAATTCATGTTGCTGTTAACTGGTTTCAAACGTTTGTTAATGACTTGTTAACCGCCTGTTTTTAGGCCAAAATTGATTAATATTACACTCTCAAATTCTTTATTCTTGAAAATTAATAAACTCAACAGCATCATTCTCTTAGGATTGGTAGCCATCATTAGTATTTTGGTGGCACAATTGTTATGGACAAAAGAGGCTTTTACGATTGAACAAAAAAAGCTTAGCCAGAAAGCTCATATTGCTTTATTGGAAGTGGCTAAAAAATTATACGAAGGAACTAATCACGAACTTCCAGTTCAAAATCCCGTTCAGAAAATTGCAAACGACTACTATATTGTAAATGTCGATAACGAATTTGAACCTGATATTTTAGAATTTTATCTGAAAACGGAATTCAAAAAAATGAACATCACAACCGATTTCGAATACGCGATGTACAATTGTCAAAGCGATGAAATGATTTATGGTGATTATATTTCACTTTATAAGAAAAAAGCAGAATGTAAAAAAACCGTTTATTTTCCTAAACATAAAAATCTAGTTTATTATTTCGCGGTTCGTTTTCCAAATGAAACTACTTATTTGTTTAGTTCAATGCGATTTTGGTTTATACTTTCAACCGCATTGATTCTGATTTTATTGATTTACGTTTATTCGATTTTTACACTTTTACAGCATAAAAAATATTCAGAACTACAGCGTGATTTCATTAATAATATGACACACGAATTTAAAACGCCACTGGCTTCAATTCTTATCGCGTCGAAATATTTGATTGAACAAAAACCAATTAAAGAAGATAAGAAACTTTATACTTACACCGATATTATTATCAATCAAGGAAATAAATTAAACGGCCACATCGAGAAGATTTTAAACATTGCAAAAGCCGATTATGCTCCTTTAGAACTAAAAAAAGAAAGCATTTTAATTGTACCAATAATTGAAGAAGCAATTGAAAACATCAAATTAAAATATCCCGAAGCTTCGATTAAAATTGAGACTTCTTCAAAAGAATATTTACTGGAAACCGATATTTTTCATTTTGGTAATCTAGTTTATAATTTACTGGATAATGCAGTGAAATATTGTAATGAAAAACCAGAAATAACTATTAAATTCACAGAAGAAAACAATTGTTTAAAACTAGAATTTATTGATAACGGAATTGGGATTACTCCTAAAAAAATATCTTTTATCTTTGATAAGTTTTATAGAGTTCAAAATGAAAAGAGCAATGAAGTTAACGGATTTGGACTTGGCTTGTATTATGTAAAAGAAATCTGCAGTTTGCAAAACTGGAAAATAAAAGCCGAAAACAATAAAGAAAAAGGTATTACTATAACTTTATCAATTCCTAATAAAAAATGAAAAACTTCAAAATACTATATGCCGAAGACGACGAAACCCTTGCGTTTTTAACCAAAGATAATTTGGAGCAAAATAATTATGAAGTTATTCATTGTTCTGACGGAAAATCGGCGCTTAATTTTTTTGAGGAAGAAGAATTTGATATTTGCATTTTTGATATTATGATGCCAAAAATGGATGGTTTTCAGTTGGCAGAAGCCGTTCGAAAAATAGATGTTGAAGTTCCGATTATTTTTCTTTCGGCTAAAACTTTAAAAGAAGATAGAATAAAAGGTCTTCGTTTAGGTGCCGATGATTATTTGGTAAAGCCTTTTAGTATTGAAGAATTATTGCTGAAAATTGAAATTTTCTTGAAGCGTTCGCAGAAAAACATTCCAGTTGCAAAAACGATTTATGAAGTTGGCAAATATCAATTTGACACCAAAAATTTCATTCTTTTTAATAATGATGAAAAAGTCGGATTGACACAGCGCGAAGCCGAATTATTGAAACTTTTTCTAGATCATAAAAATTCTGTTTTGAAAAGAGAACAAATCTTAACTTCTTTATGGGGAACTGACGACTACTTTATGGGAAGAAGTTTGGATGTTTTCATTTCTCGTCTTCGTAAAATCCTTGCCAATGAAGAAGGAATTTCAATTGAAAACCTGCATGGAATTGGATTTAGGTTTTCTATTGGGTAAATCACAATTCTGTTAAAAATAAAGAAAAATCTGTAAGCAGTTTTTCAAAAAACTTTGTATTTTTAATATCTAATTTTCTTGGATATGAAATTACATCATTTGCGAAATGCCTCTTTGGTAATTGAAACAGAAAAGCATGTCATTTTAGTTGACCCAATGTTAGGTAAAAGAAAAACAATTCCGCCTTTTACTATTTTCAGATACAAACCGAAACGAAATCCTTTGGTCGCATTGCCAAAAAACAGTCGTGACATTTTAAGTCGAGTTACGCATTGTTTAATTACGCATTTACATCCAGATCATATTGATAAAGCTGGCGAGGTTTTTTTAAGACGAAAAAGCATTCCGGTAATCTGTAGTTCTAAAGATGAAAAAGCTTTGGTTCAAAGAGGATTAAGTGTAATTCAGACTCTAGAATATTGGGAACCACAATTATTTTTAGATGGAAAAATAACTGGAATTCCTGCTATTCATGGTTATGGTTTCATTGCCAAATTAATGGGAAATGTAATGGGATTTCATATTGAATTAGCAAACGAAAAATCTATTTACATAAGTTCTGACACCATTTTCACAGAACACGTAGAAAAGGTTTTAACCCAATTTAAACCAGATATTTCGATTGTAGCCTGCGGAACCGCAAGATTAGATATTGGACAGCCATTATTAATGCGAATGGATGACATTTTAAAATTTGTGACACTTGCTCCAGGAAAAGTTCTTGCGAATCATTTGGAAGCTTTAAACCATTGTCCAACGACACGATTACAGTTAAGAACTGCACTTTCAGATCATGGCCTTTTAAGCAAAACCGCTATTCCAAATGATGGAGAATGTTTAGAATATTAAAGAACCAATAATCCAAATTCTCTCAAAGTATTTACTGGTTTAGAATACCAAAACAATTCGAAATCTTCCAAGGAAGTTTCAAAATCATTTTTGACTTCTTGAAAAGTATAATTTTTAGAACCCGAAACGGCTATTTTCGACAAAATAGAAACTAGCCATTCGCCTTCTTCTTTACTAGTTTGTATATCGAAACTTTCTTTTTTGTCATGAAAAGTTAACGACATCATTTCCCAGCTTCTTCCTTTTTTTGATTTTGTGAAGACTTCTGATGAAGGTTTTCCACCAAGCCAAACCACTTTTGCATTTGGTTTTGTATTGAAATCATTTTGTTCTTCTAAAGCATTAAAAATAAAATCGGGATGGATTTTTGTTTTCGGAATTTTAAAATCAAACCAATCTTGCAATTCGTAATCAAAACAGATTCCGTGCATGAAATTGAAAAGCGATTTCTTTAATCCGAAGCTAAATTTATCGTGATTGATTCCAGTTGAATCGGTATATTCAATATCATTATTGGCAAAAGTTCCAATCGCTTCTGTTTTCTTAGTCACACCAAATTGTTCTGGATATAATCCAACCGGACTGTGGGCCGTCAATGCAAATTGATGCCAAAAACCAGATTGCAAAACTCCAGCTTCAAACAACTGACGAACCATTTCTAAACTGTCAATCGTTTCTTGGATTGTTTGCGTTGGATATCCGTACATTAAATACGCATGAACCATAATTCCGGCTTCGGTAAAATTTCGGGTTACTTTTGCAACTTGTTCAACCGTAACTCCTTTGTCAATTAATTTCAATAATCGATCTGAAGCGACTTCTAAACCGCCTGAAACGGCAATACATCCAGAAGCTTTCAGCAAGAGACATAAATCTTTTGAAAAGCTTTTTTCAAAACGAATATTGGTCCACCAAGTTACAGCAAGTTTTCTTTTTAAAATTTCAAGTGCTACTGCGCGCATTAAAGCTGGCGGTGCGGCTTCATCAACAAAATGGAATCCGTTTTGACCTGTTTTTTCGATCAACTCTTCCATTCGGTCGCAAAGCAAACTTGCAGCAACTGGCTCATACACTTTTATATAATCTAAAGAAATATCACAAAAAGTACATTTTCCCCAATAACAGCCGTGCGCCATTGTGAGTTTATTCCATCTTCCGTCGCTCCACATTCTGTGCATCGGATTTACAATTTCAATAACCGAAATATATTTATCCAAAGGCAGATCTGAATAATCAGGCGTTCCAACTTGAGATTGTTTATAATCGTGTTTTAAAGAATTGTTTTTGTAAACGACTTCACCATTTTCTAATAAGAATGTTCTTTTGAAAGAATCAGAATCTGGATTTTCTAAATGAAAAATTAATTCTTCAATTGGAACTTCTCCATCATCTAAAGTGATGAAATCAAAAAATTCGAAAACACGTTTATCAGAAAGCGAACGTAATTCGGTATTAGGAAAACCTCCACCCATCGAAATTTTAATCTCGGGATGATTTTGTTTTACCCATTGTGCGCAACGAAACGCGCTATATAAATTCCCTGGAAAAGGAACAGAAATTAGAAATAAAGTTGGTTTTACGGCTTCTATTTTAGCTTTTAATAGCGAAACTAAAATCGAATCAATATAAGTTGGTTCTTGCTGTAAAGCTTCGTACAATTCATCAAAAGAATTGGCACTTCTTCCTAAACGCTCTGCATATCGGCTGAAACCAAAATTTTCATCAACACATTCTACAATAAAATCTGAAATATCTTCCAGATATAAAGTTGCCAAATGTTTTGCTTTGTCTTGAGTTCCCATTGTTCCAAAAGCCCAATCGAGTTCTTCTAATTGTGCAAAACGAGAAGCTTCTGGCAGAAAATCTTCCTGACAAATCTGCAAAGCCAAAGTTGGATTTTTTCCTTGCAAAAACTGAATTACAGAATCAATGGTTTTAATGTATTCATCCTGAAGAGCAAAAATTCTTTTACAGTTGTCGGTTGTTGGTTGGTTGTTGGATTGAAACAAATCAATCAATCCTTTTTTTGAAAACAATTCCAAAATCACATCAATACCCAAATCAGCCTGAACCGATTCGATGTTTTTTGTATTTAGAAACCCTTTTATATACGCCGTTGCCGGATACGGTGTATTCAGTTGCGTAAATGGAGGCGTAATTACAAAAAGTTTCGTTTTCAAAAGGGAATTATTTTTTTTGCAAAAATAAGGTATATTTAGAATTATTCGACAAAAGAAATAAATCAGAATTATTTGGCTAAGATCTCCAAATATTTTAAATTTTTATTATTGATATTAAACTTACAAAAACATTTTCTTTTCATCTTTATGGCATTGTATTTTGGCTATATTTGTCAACAAAATTTCCCTAAATGAAGCTTAGAACTTTACTCTTATTTATTGTTTTTATTAAATACACTTGTGTTTTTTCACAAGAAATTAACCCGAATTCTTCCAAAAATTTATTGTTAGAAGATAAAGATGGTCACCTAATTCAAAATTTGGAACAGCAAAAACAATTTTTGAAAATTAGGGAGGAAAAGATGAAAGCAGAAATGCTGAATTTGAAAAAAGTAATTTTAAATTCAAAAGAAGGAAATTTGACTTCCAAAACAGCAGCTACTCTTCAAGGTGTAGAAATGTGCACTAATGGAGGTTTTGAGCAATATGAAACTGTAAACGGGAACAGTTATCTAAAGAATTTTCTTTGTACAATTGGTGATCCACCTGGTCCAACGCAATGCCGATCGATCACAAATACTGCTGATTCGTACATCAATCGCTATAACCCTAATAACATGGACATTATGGCAACTGGTGTTTCTTCTAATTTGATTGACCCTTATATAGGAGACATTAAAGCATTTGATCAATATGCCCTTAAAATTAATTATGAAAACTCCTCAACTTATGGCTCTATTGTTCAAGGCAAAAGGTTTAAAACAAATAATGAAAATTATCTGAAATTTAACTACAAAGCGGTATTGCAAAGTGTGTACGACAATAGTCATACTGATAATCAAGCTTTTGTAAAAGCACGAATTTTAGATAAAAATAACACAGTTGTCAGTGAATTTTGTTTGGTAGGAGATGAAAAAAATTGCATTTTCAGCAAGGTTCCGAGTCAATTTTCTGATTTTGTTACTTTATATACCACCAATTGGCAATCAGGAATATTGGACATTTCATCAATTCCAAATAATGAGGAATTTACCGTTGAATTTATGGCTTCAAGATGTGGATTGGGCGGGCATTTCGGATATATGTATATTGATGATGTTTGTGTCTTACATTCTGCCGAAAACTTGCAAGGTTCTATTGAGCTTGAACCTTTGAATAAAGTTTGTCCAACTTTACCTATTTCAGTTTGCGGCAATTATACTATTCCTAATTCTGGAGGAATTTCTGCATCAGTAAAAAAAATCACTTTAAATGTCTACAACAGCAATAATGTTTCCGTTTATAGTACATCAACCACTTCAAGCTTAGACACTACAAACAAAAAGTTTTGTTTTACATTAAAATCCAGTGATTTTCCAAATATTACAAACGCTAATTACAATGTAGGTGTACAAGTTGATTATGATATTTCTGGAACCTCATGCTCAGGGACCACATTTGATTCTGCCACAGATCCTGACGCAAATCCTGGCTGGGATATTTCTTTTTTGAATTGTTCATCAAGTTGTACTATTAATGTAACAACTGCGAAAATATCCCAATGTGATGCAAACCGTGACGGAACTGAAAATTTTAATTTGTCTACATTAAATTCTTTAATAGTTCCTTCTACATCGGGTTTAAATTTTAGTTATTTCAAAAATTACAATGAAGCAGAATCCAACTTGAATGCTATCACCAATTTTACAAGTTATCCAAGTTCAAGTGCTTCCATTTTTGTTAGAGTGAGTAAGGATGCAACTTGCTATAAAATAATTTCTGCCAATTTAGAGGTGAAAAATCCCACAGCAAATATTACTGGTATCCTAAATGTTTGTTCTGGAAGTACTGTATTAACTTCTTCTTCAGGAGCTTCGTATTTATGGAGTACAGGAGCAACTACGCAAAGTATTACGGTAACTTCGTTAGGAAATTATTCTGTTACGGTCAAAGATTCTTATGGATGCGCCAGCACTGCAAGTGTTACTATAGAACCAAGCCAAACTGCCGTCTCTCCTATTTTGCAGATTACGCAGCCTTCTTGTTTTTCTACCACAGGAACAATAAAAGTAACTTCGCCAGCATCACAATATAGTTTTGATGATGGTATAACTTGGGAGACAAGCAATACAAAGAGCAATTTGTATCCTGGAACCTATTTAGTAAAAATAAAGACCGTAAATGGCTGTACTTCCTACTCTCAAAGTGTAACTATTACAGCGGCTTCCACTTTGTATCCTAATTACAGTTATACCAATCCTTTATTTTGTGGAGATATTGGCAGTATTACCATTACAACTCCAGCTGCGTATTATAGCTTTGATGATGGTACAACTTGGGTAACTAATCCTACTGCTAATAATCTTTTACCAGCAAATTATAAAATTCGCACCAAAGATTTACAAGGTTGTATTTCATCAGCAAACAATGTACTCATCAGTAGTAATACGCTAGAAACTCCAACTTATACAATCGAATTACCTGCTTGTACTACAAAAGGAAGTATTACCATCAATACTCTTTCGGATTTTTATACTTTTGATGGAGGGACTACATGGGTTACAAACAACAAGATCAGCAATTTAGACCCAGGAAGCTATTCTTTAGGAATTAAAAATGCTTTAGGTTGTACTTCTTATTATTCCTATGCTTATTTAAATGATTTTAAAGATTCCTATCCTCAGTATACAACTGAACAACCTGTTTGCGGAAAAGATGGAAGCATTACTATTACTACAGTAGCAGATTCTTATAGTTTTGATGATGGAGTAACCTGGACTACCAATAATGTTAAAATTTTACCTTTTGGAACCTATCAAATAAAAATAAAAAACAGTGCAGGATGTATCAGTTCTGCTAGTTATGCTTCTTTATATCAGCCTTATTTGGATATGCCAATTATTACCTCGGATCAGCCAACTTGTGGTGTAAACGGAAAAATCACTATCAACTCGTTATCCGACTTTTATAGCTTTGACAATGGTTTAACGTGGACAACTCTAAATTCTAAATCATTACCTCCTGGTATTTATAGCATAATTATAAAAAACAGTCTTGGCTGTACCTCTTACCCTAATACTATTTATTTGAATAATCCAAATATAGATGTACCAGATTACACTGTTGTTCAACCCACTTGTACATCTTCGGGTAGCATTAAAATAAATACAACTGCTAGTTTCTATAGTTTTGATGGAGGCTATACTTGGGGAACTTCTCCTTTACTATCAAATCTTACTTCTTATGGATATTACAACATTGCAATAAAAAACAGTTTAGGATGTGTTTCTAACTATGTTAGCGTTTCAATTAACGATGCAAGGCTTCCTGATCCAGATTATACAGTTACCAATCCAAGCTGTGGAAATATTGGCAATATTACATTTAACACTACTGCAGACTATTACAGTATCGATTATGGTAGAACCTGGAGTACAAATAAGGTTTTTAATAATTTACCCGAGGGATCTTACTATTTAATGATAAAAAAGGCTAATTGTATATCCAATACCATTTCCATTTACTTGGACTCCTCGAAGCTGGCACAACCCAATTTAACCATCGTTCAACCAGGATGCGGAACAAAAGGCAGTGTTAAAATTAATACTACTGCGAGCTTTTACAGCATTGATGGGGCAAATTGGGTAACAAGTCCTGTTTTTTCCAACCTTTCAGCAGGATATTATTACCCTATGATTAAAAATGCTCAAGGTTGTGTTTCTAACTCGAACTCAGTATATCTTCAAGAGTTTTATCTGCCAAATCCTACCTTCAAAACGACACAACCTACCTGTGGAGTTGGAGGAAGTATAACCTTTACTTCAACTGAAGCACAGTACAGTATCGATGGAGGCGCAACTTGGAGTACTAATCCTGTATTTACTAATCTTAGTCCAAACTCTTATTCTTTAGTAGTAAAAAATACTTCTGGGTGCACATCTACCCCTTACAACACATACACTTATCTGCAACAATATTATTTACCTAATCCCGATTTCACATTAATTCAACCAACATGTGGTGTCAATGGAAGTATTACTATTGCAACAGTTGCTGCTTCTTATAGCTTTGACAATGGCTATACTTGGACAACTAACCCAGTTCTTTCAGGACTTACTTCTGGTTATTACAATATCATGATAAAAAACGCAGCGGGGTGTAAATCTAATGGTTTATCAATAAACATTAATCCTTATTATCTGCCCAATCCAAACATAAAAGTAGTGCAACCCGAATGTGGAAATGACGGAAGTATTACCGTTACAACACCTGCCGACAATTATAGTTTTGATGGAGGCACCACTTGGACTACAAATCCAATTTTATTAAATCCTGTAAGTTCATCTTATAATATACTTATTAAAAATGCAACAGGATGTAAATCAAATTCACAATATGTTTACATATACAAATATTACCTACCCTCACCAAATATTACCTCTATTCAGCCCACATGTAGCACTCCTACCGGAACTATAATAGTAAATTCGACTGCGGACCAATATAGTTTTGATGGAGGAACAACTTGGACTACAAACCCTATAAAGAAAAATTTAGCTGGCGGCTCATACAATGTATTAATAAAAAACACTCTAGGGTGTATCTCTTCTGGCAGTTATACTTATATAAATACTCCGCCCGCAATTCCTGCCGCGCCGACTGTAAAGGTCACTCAGCCTTCTTCTTGTGGTGCAACTGATGGCAGCATTACCATAACATCATCAGCGATAAGCTATAGTTTCAATGACGGAAACAGCTGGACAACAAGTCCTACAAAAGTAAATGTAGGGGCTGGCACATATATTATTAAAATCAAAACAAATTCATATAGCTGCGAATCATCAACAACTGTTGTCAACTTGAGTTCTGGCACTACGATTGCAGCTCCAAGTTTTACTACAACTCAGCCAAATTGTAGCTCATCAAAAGGTTCTATTACCATTACGACAAATGCAGCAACTTATAGTTATGATAACGGATTAACCTACGTTTTTTCTAATACTAAAACTGATCTATCTCCAGGTACTTACTTCATAAAAATTAAAAACTCAGCAGGCTGTGTTTCAGATGCTGCTCAAGTCACGATATCGCCATTATCACCGCTAGCAGCTCCTGCTTTTAAAGCAATCCAACCCACTTGTACTGATTTTACGGGATCAATTACAATTAATACAGCTGCAGATCTTTATAGTTTTGATAACGGAATTACATTTGGAACATCCAATACAAAATCTAATTTATCTGCAGGAACCTATAATTTGGTGATTAATAAATCTGGGTGTATTTCTCTTGCTGCACCTGTCACTATACAAGCTGCACCAGTAATACCTGAAGCACCACAAGTTGCAGTTACAAATCCAACGGGCTGTAATTCGACTACCGGAAGCATTATGGTTACTACAGTTGCAAATCTGTATAGTTTTGATGATGGCCTTAACTGGAGCACCAGTAATACTGCCAGTTTATCTCCTGGGAGTTATTTTATCCGAATAAAATATACAAATGGCTGTCCATCTATTGCGTATAAAGCGACTATCAATGCAGCTCCAGATGCTCCTGCAATCCCAACTTTAAATGTTACTCAACCTACTACTTGCAGCAATCCATTTGGCTCAATTTTAATTACAAGTACTGCTGCTCAATATAGTTTTGACAATGGTAAAAATTATTCAGCCAATCCAAATTCAGGAAATTTAATAGCTGGAACCTATATGGTTCGTGTTAAAAATAGTAGTGGCTGTGAGTCTGCTCCATTATCTACCATCATTAATCCTCCAACAGATTATCCGAGCAATCCTGCATTTACGCCTATCCAGCCCGATTGCAATAATCTTAAAGGTACCATTACAATTACCGATGCTGCATCGGAATACAGTTTCGATAATGGTGCTAGCTGGGTTACAACTGCAACGAAATCAAATCTTGATCCCAATACTTATTTTATTAAGATAAAAAATAATAAGGGCTGTATCTCAAATGCAACCACAGTTATCATAACTCCTTTTACAAATTCTACCCCAAAGCCGGCTCTAGTTAGCCCTCAGACTTTCTGCGTTAATCAAAATGCGGGACTAAATGACATTCAAATAACGGGGCAAAATATAAAATGGTACAGCAACTTAACGGGAGGAACACTCGTTCCAAGCACAACTGTACTTCAAGACAAAGCAACTTATTATGCTTCACAAACCATAAGCGGATGTGAAAGCGAAAGAGTTCCAGTTAAAATTAATATCCAGGTTACATTAGCTCCAACTGGAAATGCAAATCAGCAGTTTTGTACAGGACAAAATGCGACAATTGCCAATATTGAAATTACGGGAACTTCTATAAAATGGTATGATGCAGCAACGAATGGTTCTTTGTTAACAGAAACTACTGCTCTGGTAGACGGAAAAACATATTACGCTTCTCAAACCATAAATAATTGTGAAGGCCCAAGATTTGGAGTTACTGTTTCAATTGTTACTACACCGTCTGTGCCAAATGCAAATCAAGAACAGGCATTTTGTAAAAAAGAAAATAAAACTCTAAATGACATTCAAATAACGGGGCAAAATATAAAATGGTTTGACACTAGTTTTTCTGCAGCGGCTTTACCAAATACAACTGTACTTGAAAACAATAAAACATATTACGCTTCTCAAACTATTGGATGCGAAAGCGATAGAACACCAATTCTTGTTCACGTTTATGACACTCCATTACCAACAGGAAATAGCAATAAGCAGTTCTGTATTGATGAAATTGCAACTATAGAAAATCTTAATGTAAATGGAACTGCCCTTAAATGGTATGATGCAGCCGCAAATGGAAATATTCTGCCTGAAACAACTTTACTGGAAAGCCGTATTTATTATGTCACGCAAACACTAAACAACTGCGAAAGCGAAAGATTTGCCATAACTGTAAAAATACAAGATACACAAATCCCAAGTGCTGATTCTCCTCAGCAATTTTGTATTCAGAAAAATGCAAAAATTAGTGATATTGAAATTAATGGTCAAAACTTAAAATGGTATGAAAGCGTCTCGTCTTCTATCAGTTTATCAGAATCGACTCCTCTTGAAAATGGAATTGTTTACTATGTTTCTCAAACAATAAGCAATTGTGAAAGCGATCGAATTCCTGTTACAATAAACATTCTTGAAGCGACAATTGGAGATTGTATTAATTTTGTTGATGAACTTCCATTTCCAAAATTTTTCACTCCAAATAGCGATGGACATAATGATACTTGGACAATTGATTTCGCTTATTTAGCTCCAAATTCGTCAATTCGAATATTTGATCGTTATGGGAAATTTATTAAAGAATTAAGACTAAACACATCTTGGGACGGGACTTATCTAGGATATAACGAACCATCATCCGATTATTGGTTTACTGTAACAAGATTAAACGGAACAGAATATAGAGGTCATTTCTCTTTGAAACGATAATAACTAAAATTTAAAAAGGTTCGCGTATAATATGGCGAACCTTTTTTATTTTAAAACTTTATAACGTAATGTATTATCAATTCTACCAGAACAACTACTACTTTTATCATAATTAATTGATTTATAAATTTTCTTTCTTTTTCAAGCTTCTATATTTTATATAAGAATAAGCTATAGGTGCAATTGCTATACTAAAAACAATTATTAAAAATACTTTAGAGAAAATAGAGCTTTCAAAAATTAAACTTCCTAAAATAGTAATCAAGCCAGCAATAAACCAAAGTTTTCCAGCAAATAGATGTGTTGTTTTCCAAACTTCTTGACTTTCTAAAGTCCATGGCGTTTTTATCCCGATGAAATAATTAGGTCGGATCACTTTAAAATAATTGCCTAAAATCATAAACAAAGCACCAGCTAATGCGAATATAAAACTCGGACTAGACACAGATTGGCTTTTGGTGCTGTACACAATAAACAAAGCCAAAATAGACATAAAAAGAACCATGACAAATTTGAGCTGATACAACTTTCCTCCCATTAAAGACATTCTTTTCTTCGGATCAATCTTAGTAATTGTCGACAGAATTACATAAGTCAGAACAGGAAGCATTAAAAGCATTACAATTAAAGTAAATTTATTTCCCCATCCATCAATTTCTCCTTTAGAGTTCCAATGAATAGGAACGATTTCTGGAAGACTATTCCAAATTGTTGCCAAATAGACAAAAGGGATCAAAACAATTCCAATTAGAGGAAGCTCTTTTTTTAATTCTAAATTCATTTTTTATTGTTTAAAGGTTAGTATCCATTGCAAAACATCTTCCATTATGGTGGTATTGATGGAGTAAATGATGAATTGCCCGTTTTTTTCAGATGTAATTAAATCCGCTCGTTTTAAAATATCTAAATGATGCGAGATGCTCGGTTTAGAAATATTAAAAGCGTCTGCAATCTCTCCTGCAGATAAATCCTTCTGCTTTAAAAGATCAAGAATCTCTCTTCTAGTTGCATCATTTAATGCTTTAAAAATATCGTTCATTCTATTTATATATTTAGACAAATATCTAAATACTTTTTAAATAAACAAAAAAAAAAGCAGTAATTTTTTACATTACTGCTTTTGAAATATTTTAAATCTATATCTTAAAACTTATGCTCGTCTTTGCTAATTACCAAAAATGAAACTAAAGATATAATTGCCGCGGTTACTAAATAGAAACCTACATAACTCACATCATAGGTCTTAGCCAACCAAATTGCAATCATTGGCGCAAAAGCTGCGCCCAAAATTCCCGCCATATTAAAAGTCAAAGAAGCTCCTGAATAGCGAACATTTGTTGGAAATAACTCCGATAGAAAAGTTCCCAAAGGACCGTAAGTAAAACCCATTAATGACATTCCGACGCAGGCAAAAATGGTAACCAAAACTATATTTCCAGAACTTAAAAAGTAAGAAAAGAAGAATCCGAAAACGGCAATAGCCGCAGTTGCAGCGATAAGCATTTTGCGACGACCAATTTTATCTGCCACAACAGCCGAAACTGGAATAAAAAGTGCAAAAAACAATACTGAGAATAATTGAATCAATAATCCGTCTCTTTTTACAATTCCTAAATCTGAAGTTGCCCAGCTTAATGTAAATACGGTCATTAAATAGAAAACTAAGAATGTTGTTATGGCAGCGAATGTTCCAAAAATCAATTGGTTTTTATATGATTTCACCAATTCTAAAAAAGGGACTTTCACTTCTTCTTCTTGCTTTTTAGCATTTTCAAACGAAGGCGTTTCTGTAATTTTAGTTCTGATATAAAACCCGACTATCACTAAAAATGCACTGGCAATAAAAGGAATTCTCCAACCATAATTCATAAAATCTTCGTTACTCATCGAATCCGTCAATAACAAGAAAGTTCCACCTGAAAGCAATAATCCTATTGGAGCACCTAATTGCGGAAACATTCCGTACCAAGCACGTTTATTTGGTGGTGCATTTTCGATGGCCAATAAAACAGCTCCTCCCCATTCGCCTCCTAGTCCAACGCCTTGTCCGAATCGGCAAAGCATTAATAATAATGGAGCCGCAACGCCAATACTTTCATAACTCGGAAGAAATCCAATAGTTACTGTAGAAATTCCCATCGTTAATAAAGCGGCAACAAGCGTAAATTTGCGTCCGATTTTATCGCCATAATGTCCAAAAAATGCAGAACCTAAAGGGCGTGATAAAAAGGCAATAGAGAAAGTTGCTAAAGATTCTAATGTTGCCATTGTCGAATCTGAACTTGGGAAAAATAATTGCGGAAAAACCAACACCGCTGCATTGGCATAAATATAAAAATCAAAAAATTCGATTGTGGTACCAATAAGGCTTCCAAAAAGAACGTGTTTTAGAGAGTTCTTTTTATTCTCGTTAGTTTTCATGTAAAATAGATATAACTTTTTTTTTGATTACAAAAATATAGTTTCATTATTAATAATTCATATTTCAAAGAATTAGTTTTAGAACATCATTCGTTTTTTAACAAATTTGATGTTTTTTCCAATTTAAAAACACGAGTTTTACTTCAATTTAAAAACTTGATTTTAGGTGCTTTAAAACAAAAATCAAAAATCAAATCTTAAGCATTCGTTAAAAGCGTTTTTAACTGTATATTTTCATTAAATTTACAGCTGTCAAAAATAAATTTAAAATTATGCCTACCGACTGTATCAGCTTTCAATCTTCTGGATATTTCTCTAAATTAATGCAAGATTACTTAGATCAAAAGCCAGAGTTAAAACCGCTGTACAATAATTTTCCAACCTTAGAAAATTTCGAAAAACAAATTGCTGAAAAATCAGCTAATTTTGATCATAACAACCGAACTGCATTGGTTGACACTTTGCAAAAGCAATATCAAAATATTGAAATTTCAGATTTAACCAAACAAAATATTTCGCTTTTAGCACTCGAAAATACTTTTACAATTACAACCGGACATCAGTTAAATCTTTTTAGCGGACCATTGTATTTTTTATATAAAATTATTTCTACGATTAATTTAACTAAGGAATTAAAATCAAAATATCCTTCGTACAATTTTGTTCCAGTTTATTGGATGGCGACCGAAGATCACGATTTTGAAGAAATTAATTATTTTAATTTTAAAGGGAAAAAAATTCGCTGGAATGCTGAAAGTACCGGTCCAGTTGGAAGACTTTCAACTCAAGGCTTAGAAGATTTATTTGAAGTTTATTCGAAAGAATTAGGTTCAAGCACAAACGCAAATACACTAAAAAAACTTTTTGAAGACGCTTATTTAAAACACGAAAATCTAGCCGATGCAACTCGCTTTTTAGCCAATGCTCTTTTCGCAAATTATGGTTTGGTTATTCTAGACGCTGATAATGCTGATTTGAAACGTGCTTTTATTCCTTTCGTAAAAGAAGAATTAGAAAATCAGACTTCATTTAAAGCTGTTCAAAAATCAATTGAAGAGCTTGCGGCTTATACCGTTCAAGTAAATCCGCGTGAGATTAATTTATTTTATATTGAAGACAAACTTCGCGAAAGAATTATTTTTGAAAATGATAAATATCTAGTTAACAACACTAAAATTTCATTTTCGAAAGAAGAAATTCTAAAACTTTTAGAAAGTAATCCTGAAAAATTCAGCCCAAACGTAATCATGCGTCCGCTTTATCAGGAAATTATTTTGCCAAATCTTTGCTACATTGGCGGAGGCGGAGAAATTGCTTATTGGTTAGAATTAAAAGCGTTTTTTGAAGCTGTAAATATTACCTTCCCAATATTGTTAGTACGAAATTCAGTTCTTTTAGCAACCGAAAAACAGGCTAAAAAAGCTGATAATTTAAATTTATCATGGAAAGATTTATTCAATAAATCAGAGAATTTAATTAATGAAATCACGCATAAACTTTCTCCTTTTCCAATTGATTTAACAGAGCAAAAAGAAGCACTCGAAAAACAATTTGCTTATCTTTTTGAATTGGCTGAAAAAACAGACAAATCTTTCTCAGGTGCCGTAAAAGCACAAGAAGTAAAGCAGAAGAAAGGTCTTGAAAATTTAGAAAAACGTTTATTAAAAGCTCAGAAAAGAAAACTTCAAGATCAGTTACAACGTGTTACAGATTTGCAATGCGAATTGTTTCCAAATTACAGTCTTCAAGAACGTCAAGCTAATTTTTCTGAATTTTATTTAGAAAAAGGAGAACAATTGGTTCCGCTTTTAATTCAGAAATTAAAACCTTTAGAACATAATTTTGACATCATAATAATCTAAAATAATTATCTTTAGAAATTAAAAGTGCTAATTTAGGAACAAATAACCAGCTCATTTCCTAGATTATTGCTCTCTCAAACCAAATAGAATTATATTTTATAACCTATTAACTAACTAACCTAATGGTAAGAGAACGCCTAATTTCGCTTGATGTCTTTCGCGGACTGACTATTCTATTGATGACTATTGTAAACAATCCCGGTGATTGGGGAAATGTTTATCCTCCGCTTTTACACGCACACTGGAACGGCTGCACACCAACCGATCTAGTATTTCCATTTTTTATTTTTATAATGGGAGTTGCCATACCGCTTGCAATGCCAGAAAAAACGTATGACGAAACAACATTCAACAAAATCCTGATTCGTTCTTTAAGAATGTTCTGTTTGGGGATTTTCTTTAATTTTTTTGGAAAAATTCAGCTTTTTGGATTAGACGGAATTCCACTTCTAATAGCAAGATTAGTCATTACTTTTGCAGTTGGTTATGCTTTGATGGGAAATTTCAGCACGCGTCTAAAAAACATTTTCGCATTTAGCATTTTAGCCATTTATCTCATTTTAGCTTACGGTGGATTTGAAAATTATCAAGACGTTCGTCTTCCTGGAGTTTTGCAGCGCATTGCAGTAGTATATTTTGTTGTTTCGCTTTTATATCTAAAAACATCCAGAAAAACTCAAATTATAACAGGAGCAACTTTACTTTTAGGATATTGGGCCGTTATGACTTTAATTCCTGTTCCTGGTTTTGGAGAAGCTAATTTAGAAAGAGGCACCAATTTAGCAGCTTGGGTTGACAGCATCTTCTTAAAAGGACACATGTATCACGAAACCAATACTTGGGATCCAGAAGGGATTTTAAGCACATTACCATCAATCGTAAATGGAATTGTCGGTTTATTCATTGGGCAAATTTTATTGCTTAATATAAGCAAAATTCAAAAAGCATTTACAATGGGTAGAATTGGAACTGTACTTATATTTTTCGGATTAATCTGGGATTTAATTTTTCCAATAAACAAATCAATCTGGACTAGCAGTTATGTCTTATACACCACTGGTTTAGCAACTGTTTGTTTAACAGCTCTATATTACATCATCGACATTAAGGAATACAAAAAAGGCTTTAAACTATTTATTATTTGGGGAGTAAACCCAATGATTGTTTTCTTTGCTTCACAAATTATTCCTCAAGCTTTGGTAATGATTCGTTTTCAGCATCCATCGCTTGCTGGCGAACAAATTAACCTTTTAGATTATCTATACCGTTTTGGAATTGCACCGTTTTTCAGCAATCCGATGACAGCTTCATTGGCTGGTGCATTAACTTATGTTGGAATATGGACATTTATATTGTGGATTTTCTACAGAAATAAACTGATTTTTAAAGTATAAAAAGCACCACATTATGTAAAGACACATCACAGTGCGTCTTTATTGTTTTTATCAAAATTGCGTTAGATGCACTACCGCGCATCTCTACAATCACTTATATAGTTTAAGAAAATGCTTTTATTGGTCAAAACATCATTCTAATGTGTTTAAATTATGAATTTATTAAAATCAATTCATAAAAAAAGTATACTTTTGCACAAAATTTAATAAAATATAAAATGGCAACAAATAGAACTTTTACAATGATTAAACCAGATGCTGTTGCAAACGGACACATCGGGAATATCTTAGCAATGATTACTAATGGTGGTTTCAAAATCGTTTCATTAAAATTAACTCAATTAACTGTTGCAGATGCAAAAGCATTTTACGCAGTTCACGCAGAAAGACCTTTCTACGGAGAATTAGTTGAATTCATGTCTCGTGGACCAATTGTTGCTGCTATTTTAGAGAAAGATAACGCAGTAGAAGATTTCAGAACTTTAATTGGAGCTACAAACCCAGCTGAAGCTGCTGAAGGAACTATTCGTAAAGCATACGCTACTTCTATCGGAGAAAATGCAGTTCACGGATCTGACAGCGACGAAAACGCTGCTATCGAAAGTGCATTCCACTTTGCAGGAAGAGAGCAATTTTAATTTTAGGTTAGACTTAAAATTTTAAATTATAAAACACAAAAAACCCCGCTTCAATTGAAGCGGGGTTTTCATTTAAGTATAAAATTGACTAAAGGTTATCAGAAGTCTTTTTTACCATTTTCTCGATTCTTCCATCTAAATCTTTTAGAAGCTCGTCTAATGCACTTTCACACATTGGCAATACTTTTTCAAAAGATAAAACAGGAATTCCTCCTACAATAGTTCCAGTTTTCTTAGAGTTTGCTCCTTCATTGAAAGCAAATACTTTTTTTCCGTTTTTATCATACAAAGCAATTCTTGCATAAGCTCTCATCTTGATAGTTCCTGTACCACCAACAGCAAATCCTTTTACAACAGCAAAATGAATTTCAGTAAACAAAACACCGTCAGCATTATCTTTAAACATAGTAGCTGTTGCTACTTCATTTGCAGAACCATTTATTCCTTCATAAATATATTTGTATCCAGGGAAATTGATAATATATTTTCCAGCTTCTCCTTCTTTGTCAAAATGAGGAACGTAATCAATATATTCTTGCTTTTGAGTTACATCAGTTTCTGGAATTAAATCAAATGGGAATTTTTTTGAATAATCATTGAAAAATGCCGTATGGTATTTCTCCAAAATTGGCAATAAATTAAAGTTCGGATTACTTCCTAAATCTGTTACTGCTGCCAGACCATTTAAACCAAGCTCAGAAAGATCTATTGTTTTATCTGTATAAAAAGAAACAACAGCAACTTTTTTCTTTTGCGAATAACCAGTTAAAGCAAATAATACGGTTAAAATAAGTAAAATTTTTTTCATTGTTTTGTTAATTTGTTTGGGTTATTAAAAGGATGTTACTTACAAAAAATAACGCTCAAATGTATCGTAAAAAAAAACACTCCACAAGTGAAGTGTTAATTATTTTTAAAATTTATCTTATTAAAAAAAGCCTAATAAAATCAGCGCAAAACAACTTCTTTTACTACCTCACGACCCAATTCTTCATTGATCATTTTTATTATTTTATACTTTCCATGAGTTAATTCTTCCCGTAGAACAGAAGAACCTAATTCCACATAAAGCGTACTCCCTTTCAAAACAACATTTCGGGTATAAGTGTTCACACCACTCCCCATAAGGTTTTTCCAAGCATCACGAACATCAATCTCATCCATTCCTGGCTGCAATTTATTCACTTGAATAATCTGCTGTAATACAGCACTAATAGTACTTTCGTTATTTAGTCTTTTCGCCATCGTCTAATAAATTTACTGGTCCAGCTTTTTTATAATGATATTCTATTTTTTGCGGATTCTTAACCACTAATTTGTCATCTGAAAGTGAAATAATTTCTTCACTCCATTTTGCATACTTTGTTTTATAATCCAAGAAAACCTGCTCTCCAGCAAAACGAACCGAAACATTTTCAAAAGTATCTGTTGTTAGAAAAGTCCCATCAAACTGTGGCATAACTTTCGTCCGAACACCTTTATTATTCTTGATTTGAAAAAAATCAAAAGTCTCGTTCATCTTATAATCTTTCTCTTCACCTTTATCAAAAACCACTTTTTCAATTTCCCAGTAGCCATTTAATTTAGTAATATCATCAGGTTTAATTTCCTGTTTGCAGCTCACAAATAAGAACGACAAAACCAAAATCATAAAAGTGTTTCTCATAAATAATATATTTTTTTAGCAGCCACTTACTTCGTTAGCCGACTTTAGCGCATTGCTATCTGTTTTGCAGAAATTTTTCTCGGACTACAAAGATAGCCTTATAATCATCAAAAAAATACTTTACATTAATTATTTCATTCTAAAAAAAAAAACAAATTTACCAAGATGAAAAAAACATCAAAATACCTTATTCTGATTATATAATAACTTCTATGGGTAATGCTTATTTTAAAAGATAAGGATTTTTACAGCCAAATACTCTAATTTAAAAATCAACTTTAAAATACCCTTTTTCTACTAAAAAATGAAAAAAATATTACTACTAGTTTTTAGCACTATATTTTTATTTTCAAAATGTTATCAGCCAAAACAAGAAAAAAAAGCTTTCAATAAATCTGAAAAACATTCAAAAGAAAACGAGAGCAAACCTAGTAAAACAGATACTCTTTCTACAAAAAAAAGCATCTCAAAAAGCACAAATTCAGAAGATTCCCCAATAAAGATCATTAAAGCAACACTATTAGACAATAGTTATTCTCATCATAAGAACATCAAAATAGTTTACAAGAATTCTAGCAAAAAAATGATTAAAGCTATAAAACTTAAGTGGTCTTGCATCAATGCATTTGAAGAACCCGCAAACGGTAATTATTTTTATGGTGAAGGGAATTTTGATGCAAACATAACCAGTTTAATAAAATCTGGAGAAACCAAATCTAAAATCTGGGAAGATTTCTCAACAGATGCAGATAAAATAATTAGGGTCACCGTTTATTACATTGTCTATAATGACGGCACTAAATGGGAATTAAACGAAGAAAAAACTACTCTATAGTCTATATAAATCTAAAAATAAGTTCCTTAACAGATTAAACTTTTTTGCATATTTTTGGTCAAACCCCAAACTAAAACCAAAAACATGACCAAATCAATTTTCACAATCTTGTTAGCACTATTTTTTACAGCCTGCAGCAAAGACTCATCTGAACCTGATCCTGTTCCAAATCCAGAAGAAACAATGTATTTTCCTCCATT
>Ga0160502_100323_pt1 | contig 40877 bp, 32 predicted proteins | sample DIDnMG_14_FD_108237 | JGI IMG/M metagenome (GOLD analysis project Ga0160502, IMG submission 108237) | Enriched soil microbial communities from UW Madison campus, WI, USA - DID2933_E24_Xylan MG | ecosystem: Environmental > Terrestrial > Soil > Unclassified | place: USA: Madison, Wisconsin... | reverse complement strand
TTCGTTCCAGGCAAGGCGCATTTTCGCAGGCGTACCGGGGGTACGTCAAGAAAAAGCAACGCAGCATGGGGCGAAAAGGCGGGGAGAGATGCCCTTGAACGGGTTTTCAGACACGACCTAGAAGGAACAAAATAATGGAAGCCTTAACGGAACCAAAACCTGCTGTCTGTTGTCTAATAGGTGGAGGTGAACCTATGTGGAGGAGTCCATTCGAGCAGGCAGCCTCCAGGCCTAATCATATCTGTCCGCTTGCGGACATAGGTATACTAATGGGAAGCCTACTTCTGCTGCGGGAGAGGAGAAGCTGGCACGAAGGAGCATTACAATAGCAGGGAGGGAATGCAATGAGTACAGAGCTGCTCATTCAACTGCTTGTGCTGATTGTAATGATCATCGGGTTGGCTGTCCGTTCGGAGTAGCGTTGCTCAAGGGGAAAGACCGGAGGTCCGAGGCGGCCTCCGGTTTCTTCTGCATGCCTGAAATGGATGGAATGGCTGGAATTTCTATATGATGGACAATCCATCATGAGAGCGTACAGCCGTGGTGCGGTCGATATGATATACTGGGAGTAATCGGCGGTGAGCGGTTTACGCGATCTGCCAAGTCGACAACGACTAGGGTGTGTATGTCAGCTTCGCATGGAGTAGATGCTACCGAGCTTTCGTATGATGCCGGAAGCTTTTTCGCAGGCGTTCCCCCGGGTACGCCTGCGAAAAAGCGAGGGGGCGAAAAGGCGGGGATAGAGGCTCTTATGCGTGTTGGCATAACGCCCTGAGATAGGAGGGTAATGATGCATGGAGTAAAGCTGTCCCGTGAGGTGAAGCAGGAATTGATGCGGCGTGTGCAGCGTTATTTTGAGGAGGAGCGGGGCGAGCAACTGGGAGAACTAGGGGCTGACCAACTGGTTGAGTTTGTGCTGGAGGAGTTGGGCCCAGCCATCTACAATCATGCGCTAGCGGATGCCAGGGCGCTCGTGCTCGAGAAGGCTGCACAAATAGAGGACGAGCTCTACAGCCTGGAGCAGCACTATCGTCCGTCCCGATAGCCATGTGAAGGCCACGGCCACTTCATGTCCTTGTCCTGACATGAAGGCTAACGCGGGGTTAAAGCTCTCATCATCTAAGGAAGCATGACCGGATGATACTTGCGGGCAGGAGATCAGCTTGTGAGCGCACCAGAAAGTATGTCACTGCGCGCAGCTCCCAGTGATGCTTCGCTGTATGACAGCGGTCGGCCGATCACAAACGGAGAGCTGCGCGACACAGGCCGAACACGCGGTGCTACAGAACAAGTATGCGCGCGCCATGCTCCAGATGCTCAACCATCAGGGCGAGTGCCTTGTCGCTCGCTCCTGAGAGCATGGCTTCCACAAGCTGGACATGCTCCTGGTACGCCTGCTGGATGCGTTGATGATCCTTGCGCAATATTTTGAGCGGAATCTGGAATAGCTTGTCCTGCAGATTGTCCATCCATAGAATAATTTCATGGTTGTCATAGAGGATAGCCAGTTGCCGGTGGAATTCGGAATCCTTCAGCGAGAATGCGGCATAATCATGGACACGCATCGCCGCCTCCTGCTCGGCAAGGTTGCTGCGGAACCATGCTATATCTTGCTCCTGCCAAGCGCGGGCAGCAAGCTTCTTCACGATATGTCCTTCCAACGCTATCCGCACATCAAAAAAATCTACGACCCGTTGCAGCGACGGCTCATTCAGGCTAAGCCCCTTATTAGGCGCGTAGTTGAGCAGTCCTTCGGCCGTAAGCCGCTCCAGCGCGGAGCGAATCGGGGTACGGCTCATCTGCAGCAGCTCCACCAGATAGTTCTCCGTCAATTGCGCCCCCGATTGAATCTCGCCGCTCAAAATAAGCGTTCGCAGTTGCTGGTAGGCTTGTTCTTTTAATGTCAGCTTCGCCATACTCTCATTTCCCTTCCTTTATCCAAATGACAAATAAACGATTTCATTCAGACTATCAGGCGAGACATCGCCCGTCAACTCTCATTGTATATCAATTGTATACATGTTGAATACAATAGAGTGATGTGCTATACTCGACGAAAGCGTGTGCTGGTCATTATAGCTGGAAGAGCGGCAGGATTGAAGTCGTGAGCAGGGGGAAACGGGCAAGGATAGCGGAAGCGGAAGATGCAAGGGCAGATATGGATGAGGGAGATGCGGAAGATATGGAACATAACGGACATCATGAGCATGGACAGGATGGAAGCTGCGGGAGTCAGGAGATGGACAGCGGATCGCGAGCAGACGGGTTGTTACTGGCCTATTACGGCGATGATTTCACAGGCTCGACGGATGTTATGGAAGCGTTGACATGGAATGGTGTACGTACCGTGTTGTTTCTGGAGCCACCGACGGAGGAGCTGCTGGCGAGTCGATTTGCCGGCATTCAGGCCTTAGGTATAGCAGGCATTAGCCGTTCCTTGCCGCCGGATGAGATGGAATGCGAGCTTGTGCCAGTATTTGCGGCGTTGGCGCGCTTTAACTCGAAGATCGTACATTACAAGGTATGCTCCACCTTTGATTCGTCTCCGACGATTGGCAGCATCGGGCGGGCCATGGAGATTGGGGCGGCCGCGTTCGATGATCAGTCGGTTGTACCGCTGCTTGTCGGCGCTCCTTCATTGCAGCGCTATACCGTATTCGGGCAGCACTTTGCGGCGGTTGGCGGAATGGCCTATCGTCTTGACCGCCATCCAACGATGTCGCGCCACCCGATGACACCGATGGACGAGGCCGATCTGCTGCGCCATCTGGCTCGCCAGACGAACCGCAGCTCGGCGCTGCTTAATATTCTCGATCTGGAGGGCGACAGCAAGCGGCTGCGGGAGAGGCTGCAGCTACGACTCGCCGAACAGCCCGGTGTGCTGCTGTTCGATGTGCTGGATCAGCCGCGCCTGCAGGCTGCGGGGCAGCTCATCTGGGAGCTGGCCGAGCAGGGGAATCGCTTCGTCGTCGGCTCCTCCGGCATCGAATATGCACTGGCTGCGCATTGGCAGCAGCAGGGAATCGTCAAGCATGGCAAGCAGCCACAACGCCAGGCCAGCGGGGTCGGTCGAGCGTCAGCGATGCTGGCTGTGTCTGGTAGCTGCTCACCTGTGACGGAGGCGCAGATCCGCTATGCGCTCGATCATGGCTTTACTGGCATCCAGGCTAATGTGCCGCGGCTGCTTCATCCAGACACAGCAGCAGCCGAGCGGGGAGCGCTGCTGGCTCGGGCGGAGTCGGTCGCCGCAGAGGGCGGGATACCGCTCGTCTACACGGCGCTCGGCTCTGCCGATGAGCAGATCGGCCTGGCACGGCAGCAACTGGAGCAAGCAGGTCTGTCTGCCTCAGACACTGGACGGCTGATCGGCCAGCAGCTTGGACGGCTGGCACGAGAATTTGCTGAGCGCCATTCATTGCCGCGGCTGCTGGTGGCAGGAGGAGACACGTCAGGCTATGTGATGCGCGAATTAGGCATCTACGCGCTGGAGGCGCTGCAGCCGCTTGCCCCTGGCGGGCCACTGTGCGTCTGCTATGCGGAGAGTCCGCAGTTCGACGGCTTGCAGCTTGTACTCAAGGGCGGACAGGTTGGTCAGGAGGATTTCTTCCTGAGAGTGCTGCAGGGACAATAGCGAGCAGCCTCTCCCGGCACGGAAAGGAAATCGCGAACCGTACTGGGAGCCGCTGCTACAGAATCTGCACCTCATGCTTGTAGCGCTCCAGCTCCGCGCTGTCGCACAGAACAACCATGCGAGTGCCTCCCTCCTCATAGGACAGCTCGGCTACCTCGGTGCGCCTCTGGAGATAAGCGACGATGTGGCTGTTATGATAGGGCACGAGCAGCTCGTGACGGGCATAATGGTTGAACAGGCGCTCCTCCAGCGCTGCCGTCAACTCCTCCAGCCCTGCTGCCTTGCCTGCGGACAGGTAGATGGCTTCTTCTTCAACACGCGGATAGGGCTCATTGGTCAGGTCAGCCTTGTTATAGAGGAGCAATTCCTGAATGTGATCGGCCCCAAGCTCGCGCAGCGTGTCCCGGGTCACCTGTATGTGACGCTCGTGATCCGGGTTGGCAACATCGACAACATGCAGCAGGAGATCCGCCTCGGCGACCTCCTCCAGTGTGGAGCGGAACGCCTTCACCAGATGATGCGGCAGCCTGTCGACGAATCCGACCGTATCGGTGACCACCAGCGAACGATTGCCGGGCAATTGAATGCCGCGCGACCTCGTCTCCAATGTAGCGAACAGCATATCATGAGCAAACACCTGCTTGGAATCCGCCTGGTCGCACAGCTTCAGCAGTGCATTCATCATCGAGGATTTGCCAGCATTCGTATAACCGACCAGACATACGACAGGCACCTCATTATGGCGCCGCTGCTTGCGCAGGAGATGACGCCGTTCTGCCAGCTTCTCAAGTTCAGCACTTAGCGTAGCGATGCGCTCCAGGGCGCGGCGACGATCCAGCTCCAGCTTGGTCTCGCCGGCGCCGCGGTTCTTGAGTCCTGAGCCGCCGCCCTGGCGACCCAGTGACTGGCGGCTGCCAACCAGACGCGGCAGCATATATTGCAATCGTGCAACCTCCACCTGGAGCTGTGCTTCCCGCGTCTTCGCCCGCCGCGAGAATATTTCAAGAATGAGCATCGTCCGGTCAATAATTCGGCATTGCAGCGCCGACTCAAGATTGCGAATCTGCGAAGGGGATAATTCATCGTTAAATACGACATCAGGATAATCGTGAGCCGCCAGCAGCGCTCTGAGTTCCTCCAGCTTTCCGCTGCCAAAATAGGTGGAGGGATGCGGGCGAGCCGTCTTTTGGGAGAATTGACCCGAAGTCTCCAGCTCACAAGCGTATGCGAGCTGAGCAAGCTCCTCCATCGCATAGTCAAATTGCTGCTGGTTGCCCGTCTGTACACCGGCAAGCAGCACTTTCGTCCATTCTGTTCTCATCGATTCATCTTCCTCTCTGTATCTGGGCATAGGGGGGAGTAACGACAAGCCCCAGGACAGATGCGCATTAGATGCGCAAAAAACACAGGCAAGGCTGCCTGTGTCCGCAGGTGAAGAGGAATCAGATTGGTAGTGAAGCGCCGGAAGCGGCAGCAAGCATACCGATAAGTCGGTCGATCTGAATACTCGCAGCATGCGCAGGCGCACCTACATGAGAACATGCGGGACGTATGGCGCATGAGATGAGAAGAGCCGCAGCATAAGCTGCGGCTGTCCTCATCCATCCTGAAGCTGCAACAGCAGACAGACGTAGCGAAATTAAGCCAGACGTCGCCAATTAATAGTGCTGCTGCGAGTATGGGAAGGTGGACAGACCTATCCTGATTCCTCTGCCTACGGGCAGAGCCTTGGGGCATTCATGCAATTAGCCACGCAAAGTGCGAATCCGGATATAATCTATCACACCAAACCCTCCGTTCATGTAAAAGTGTTCCAAGTGTATCATGCAGTCACGACACCTGTCAACCGTAGGCTCCATAGGCGAGCTCTGAAGCATCCCTTTTGGCTGCAAGGCAGCATCAGAATTTCCTAGCCGGAGCGGTTCGGGCAGTCGGGACAGCGGAGCTTCCTTTAGTGGCACGGCTGCGGATGAAGGCCCGCCCTGCAGCCAGCACGAGAGTTGCGAGCAAGGTTGTTATATAGACCCATTGCATAAGCGGATGCTCGGAGTCGGTGCCCGCCATGACACCATGGATGAGTGCGGCGACATATATCGGGTAAGCAAGCATGTGAATGGCGAGCCATACCGACCGTTTGATAGTGGGTCTGAGATCCGATGTTAGCAACAGTGCCAGCATGCCATACAGCGCCAACGTGCCGAGGCCGTACCAGAGCGGCTTGTCATGAGCCATGAACGGAATCAGAAGCTCTGTCCATGTGAAGGGAGTGTACGTATCGACGACCAGCACGGCAGCATGCAGAAGAGCCAGTATGGTGCCCAGCCCGGTCAGGCGTGAATGCCAAGCGTATAGCGTCGATTTGAGTGAGCCCTTGGCAAAGGGGTAGCCGTACAGCAAGCCGAGTGACATCCCGGCAAACAACAGTAAGTAGGCAGCGATGCCGAGTGTGCGGGTAATTTGCCAGGTCGGCCATGTTAGAATCCAGTCTATCATTCGTCATCTTCCCTTCTGCGTGTAAAATGATCTTATCGTGATTGGCCAGCAGCTATGATGAAGCGCCGTCAGCACAGCCGTGCCAACGAAAGTTGGTGGACTCTGCCCGCCCGTGGAATTGATTCGTCCCATCCGCTGCAACCAACATCGCTTCATAGCCTGGCGCGTGCCGCTGCATTAACTCCAGGCCTTCCTTTGCTCCGGCGATGCAGAGCACCTTGGCCCAGATTTCGCATGCAGTCAGATCGGCTCCGGCGACAGTGGCCTGGACGATGGCGCTGTGCGAAGACTTGGCAGAGCGGGGATCGATGAGATGATGCTTTTCTTCCATCCCCCTCCTCCATCGCCGTCCCCTTGTTGAGGAGGTCGCGACCGCGCCATGCGTCATCGCCACCTCGCCGATGCTCTCGTCTTCTGCCCAGGGCGAGCGGATAGCAAAGCGCGCCAACTCCTGGCTTGCTGGCGATTGCCAGAGGGCGGCATCTCCTCCCGCATTGATGAGTACAACGGGTATATTGCGTGACCGCTGCAGCCATCGGCCAAGCTGCCAAGCTGTCCAGCTCTTGGCGATTCCGCCCAAATCAAGGCTCATCCCCTTCTTAAGACGCACCGCCTTCATGGCCGTATCGAGCTCATATGGAGACATGCTGAGGTCAAGTGCCGCGGGACGCTGGGGCTGTGCTGTAAGAGGCTGCCGCCAGAATTCGGCGGCATGCTCGAAGGAGCGGCTGTAGCCAGACGCCTCGAGCGCGTTGCGAATTCCGGGATGGAACAGGCTATCTGTAAGCTTGCGGTAGCGTTCCGCAGCCGCCAGCAGGTCAAGCAGGTTGTCCGACACCATCATCCAGGAGCCTGAGCCTCTGTTCAGCCGGTTCAGCTCGCTCTGCGGGAGAAAGCGGCTGAACCGATGCTCGCAGTCGTCGAACCAACGGCGGCACAGGTTGGCGATTTCCTCGGTGTTGTGGTCGCCATTGCGATCAAAGATTAACTGCACCTCGATGGTTGTGTTCATGCTGCGGAACACGATTTCGGAGAGCCGCTCCATCAGGAACGCCCTGTGCGTGAATGCATGCCGCTGCCACTGCTATATTCCCGTGAGGTCCAGTTGGCCCCGCCAGATGAGGTACCGCTATCTGATGAGTCCCCGCTGCGATTGGTCCAACTGCTGTCATCTCCTCTGCTGCCATGCCAGCGTCCGGTGCCATGTCCTGGGCGTTCATTCCATCTATCGCCTTCCCTGTCATCTCCGCTATCGGCCCACTGCTGCATCCGGTCGTCCTCCTGTTGTAGATTGCTTTGCGTATCCGTGGTCGTTGGGCTTCCGCTCACGAGCACCTGCTCACGAAAAGCATCGCTGTGCTGAACGATGCTGAATAGTACCATAACGGCTGCAGCGCTTCCGGCGCCAATTTTCCATTTTTTCCATTTGTTTATCTTCTTCAACGCTACCGCCTCTTTTCATGCTTGGATGGTCTAAACGATGTGCAATGTGAACGTCAAGTACTGATGTGATGAGGATAGCACGGTAAGCTGAAATCAGGCTTAAACGGAGTTGAGAACCAAATAAAATAATTAACTGAAAGCCTTGGCAGAAGGATTAGGCGAAAAATGAAACAGGGCGCCCTGGATATATCCAAGGGCACCCTGTGTGCGCTTCAAGAGGAAGACAAGGCAACGCTATCGGTTGGAATTGCAATAGCGCCTCAGCAGATCGCGAATTCTATGGGGCTTTGCCTGATTAGGCAGCGAAGATGGACAACAGGCGCAAAGCAGCCATCGTTAGGATGCCTACAGCTACAGTGGCTAACAGGCTCTTGCTCAGAACGGCTGTAGCAAGGGTCGGCACGATAGCGGTAAGTGTCTCATAGTCCAGATCGACCCGCCTATCCTGCTGGATGAGCGTACTCTCGATGACGAGCGCCGTCAGAATGCAGATGGGTATATAAGACAGCCAGCGGAGCGCAAGCTGAGGCATCTGTAGGCGATGCATAATAATAAACGGCAAGATGCGGGGAAGCGCTGTGACAACCATGCAGCCGATAATAACCATCAGTACTTGCGGATGAACATTCATTGCTCCGTCATCACTCCGATCGTTGCGACGATAAGGGTAGAGAGCAGCACCGCCAAATGCGACGGTACAACATAGGACAGTATATACATGCTCATAGCCATGCACAGCACCAGCATCAGCCGATGCTTCAACCGGGAACGCTCTGTGGAGCGGAGCTGGTCGATCAGCAGCGCAATGAACATGGCCGGCAAGGCAAAATCGAAGCCGAATGCTTGTGGATCAGCGATGCGATAACCGACAAGTCCGCCGGCAACACAAGAGATGATCCATGTCAGATAAGCTGTCAGGTTGAGTCCGTTCATCCATGCTCTGCCGAGTGTAGCCCCCTTGGCTAGCTGGCTGGAGGCAACGCCGAACGTCTCATCCGTCACCAGTGCGCCGATGCCGATATTATGCAGCAGCGAATTGTCCTTAAACGAGGGAGCCAGTGTAGCACAGAGCAGGAAATGCCGTGCATTCACAATAAATATGGTCATGATGATGACAGACGAAGCGCTCCCGGCGGCTAGCAGCGAGCACATAATGAACTGGGCAGCGCCGGCATAGACCAGCCCGGACATAAGGGCGATCTCGAGCGCGGTCAGCCCGGAAGCGACCCCGATCATGCCTGCGGCGAAGCCGATACATACATAGCCGAGCAAGGTTGGCAGACAATCCCGCACACCTTGCATGAAGGTTGTAAGTTGAAGGGGGGCCGTCTTCCGAGAGGAGGGCATAACAGTGAATCTTTCCAAAGCAGTAACCTCACTTGTTCAAATATTAGCCATAAAAAACGGTGGCATCCTTGGCACATCCTAGTATACCTCCGACCTGAGCATTTCGCTAGGGTACGTCCTGCACCTTCGAGCGGGAGCAGCATGTGTCGAAGGATCGTTCTGGAACAAGGATGGCAATTGTTGACTGCATTCGCGCATGGTATGCTAGATGAAGTGAATGGTAGGTCATAGTGAGAGGCTGCGGGCCTGTACGCAAGGAAGAGCCGAGATGAAGCCAAGAAGAGGAGGCACGGGCGATGGAACATATAATTGATCTGAACGAGATCAGTTGGCAACAGGATCAGAAGACGATTCTCCATCATGTTAGCTGGCAAGTGAAGCGCGGGGAGCATTGGGCGGTGCTCGGCCTTAACGGGTCAGGCAAAACGACGATATTAAATATCATCAACGGCTACATCTGGCCTAGCAAGGGGAGCGTATCCGTACTGGGTCATCCCTTTGGTACCGTTGATTTGCGTGAGCTGCGCAAGTCGATCGGCTGGGTAAGCTCGTCCTTTCAAGAGAGAATGCATTATAACGATCTCACCGACTATGTCGTCATTAGCGGGAAGCACGCCTCGATCGGCCTGTACGAGAAGCCGCTGGAGGAGGATATTGAGCGGGCGCATCAGTTGATGAGGGAGCTGGGCTGCGGGCATTTGATCGGGGGGAGGTATCGTACCTGTTCTCAGGGCGAGAAGCAGAAGCTGCTGATTGCACGGGCGCTGATGGCTTCTCCCAAGCTGCTGATCTTGGACGAGGCTTGCAATGGACTGGATTTTATCTCGCGCGAGGCGCTGCTGGCAAGCATCAGTGAGCTGGCTGCGAAGCCGGATGCGCCGACATTGCTGTTCGTGACCCACCATACGGAGGAGATTCCCCCGATATTTACTCACACCCTGCTTGTTCGGCGCGGTACAGTGTTCGACAGCGGCTTGACGCGGGAGATGTTCACCAGCCAGACGCTGTCGGCGTTTTTTGAAATGCAGGTCGATGTACTGTGGCAGAAGGAACGAGCCTGGCTGTCTGTCAAGTAACCTTCCATCGGGGCATAGTGCCTACTGGCCTGGGGACGGGAACGGCAGCGATATGGGCGTAGATAGGTGTTAGTGGGACAGCAGGGCAACCAGAGAACAGCACGATTGCCAGTGGGACGGTGCGGTGAGCCATGGAACAGCGCTTTGAACCATCCACCACTGGCATGCTGCGTGCTCTCGGACGATGACCCGAATAGCTGCTGGCCATGCACTATCATTGCCCGCAGTTGCCTGAATAGCTGTTATGAGAGTCCGGCTGAAGGTGCTGCTTATGGATGTAAATGCATGCTTGCGTCAGATGAAGGTTGACAAATAAAAGTATAGATACTAAACTAAAAGTGGCTAGTCATCATGACAAGCCGCCGTGCACAAGCCGTTATCGACAACCATCATGGGGCCCCTTGCCGGAACTCATCCTCACACGTTCTGGAATAATTGGCGAAATGATAGTTTACGTACTAAACTTTAAGGTGGTGGCAAGTTGAAACTAGAAGCTACAGCGTCTCCCCGGCAACTCGGCAGGAGCGCGGTGCAGTCCCGTCTCATGCTCATCGCCATCTGTATCGGCGCCTTTATGTCTCACTACACGGCTGGAGTGGTGAACGTATCGCTCCCGGCGATTGCTCGTGAATTTGCTGCTGATGCCAGGCTGGCGCAATGGGTAACGACCGGTTATCTGCTTACGATCGCGGCATTGCTGCCGCTGATGGGCAAGCTGGCGGACCGAATCGGACATCGCCGATTGCACAATGCGGGCTACATTCTGTTCGGCATCAGCTCGCTGCTGACGGCTCTGGCGCCGGGACTTGCCGTACTGGTGGCGCTTCGCGTCATTCAGGCTGTCGGCGCGGCCATGTTCCAGGCGTCCAACATGGCGCTGATCGTCCTGCATACCCCGCCAGACAGAAGGGGGAGAGCGCTGGGGGTGATGAGCACCGCGGTGGCGCTGGGCGGCTTGAGCGGCCCGGTCGCTGGCGGCGTCATTGCACAGTGGCTGAGCTGGCAGTGGCTGTTTCTTAGCCATGTTCCGGCTGCTGCGGTTGCGGTGCTGCTGGCGCTGCGGCATATACCGCAAGACCGGCTGAAGCGGGAGCAGTCCCCGCTTGGCTGGAGAGGCGCGCTGCTCTTTACAGTGGCGATCGGGCTTACAGTAGCCGGGTTGTCCGCTCTGGGCTCAGGAGGCGAGCAGCTTCACCTGCCGCTGCTCCTGCTTGGCGGCGCTGCTGTCACTTGGCTGGCGCTGTTGTTGAATGAGCGCAGAGCCTCCACTCCGTTCCTGCCTGTCAGGCTGCTGCGTATCCGGGGGGTAGCGGCAGGGCTCATACTTAGCACTGGCGTCTTCATGCTGTCCAATATGGTGCTGGTCGCGCTGCCGTTCGACCTGGCGGTTGCGGGCGGGTTGTCCTCTCTGGCGATCGGGACGGTCATGGCGGCTTATCCGCTGCTGCTGGCCATAGCAGCACCTGTTGCAGGTCGCATGGCGGATCGCGGCCGAACGCGCAGCGCGCTGCTGCTGGGCCTGGCGGTAATGGGACTGTCCTTTGCGGCCATGGCGCTGCTATGGCAGACGGTTCCACCCTATGGAGTGGCAGCGCTGCTCGGTGTGCTTGGGGCGGGGATGGGGCTGGTCACCTCGCCTAATAACGGCTTCATCATGGGGCATGTGCCGCGCAGCGAAGCGGGTACGACCGGCAGTCTGGTCGCTCTGACCCGCAATGCGGGCATGGTGCTTGGCGCAGCGTTAGGCCTCGGGGCCTCAAGGGTGGACGTGGGGACCACGGCTACCTCGCATATGCCGGCGTTGCAGTGGCTGCTGGCTGCAGGCGTCGTTCTGTCGATCTTGCTGCTCCTGCTGCTGAAGCTGTGGGGGTTCACTGCGCCGGCGCAGCGACCGGAGTAGGACGGCCTGCCGCACGGACAGGGGCAATCCGATGACCTGTCTCTTTCAGAAGTTCCAAGCCATCGTGCGAAATCGTGCGAATAAGAGGTGTTGACAACCGCAGTTGGGGAGATTTATAATCCAATACAACATGGCGAAGACCAAAGACATGATCTCCTTGTTCATCCTGCCCAGAGAGGGGGGCGAATGCTGAAAGCTCCCTCCGTGATGGCGAAGAGATTACCCCTTTGCAGCCGTGGCCTGGAATCCGCTGATTATTTCATGGCGGTAGTATGGGCTGCCGGTTCATCCCCGTTAACGGATGCCATAATGAGGACCCAGGCCCTAGGCTGCGGGTTGAATCAAGGGTGGAACCACGGGTATCAAGCACTCGTCCCTTTGCGGGATGCGTGCTTTTTTTGTGCGCATTTCGCTTGAATCTTGGCACATTACAGGATCAGGAGGACAGGGAAATGGCTATTCAAGTTACACTGCCCAATGGGGCAATCCGAGAGATTGAAGCCGGAAGGACAGCAGGTGAGCTCGCTTCGGAGCTGTCGCATCGTCTTGGCAAGCAGGCTGTGGCAGCCGTTCTTAACGGGAAGACTGTCGATCTGACAACGCCGCTTCAGGAGAGCTGCGTGCTGAAGCTCGTCACTGCCGAGGAGCCGGAAGGGCTGGAGGTATACCGTCACAGCACAGCCCATCTGCTGGCGCAAGCTGTGAAGCGGGTGCGGGGAGCTGCGGTGCAGCTCGGCATCGGGCCGGTGATTCAAGACGGATTTTACTATGACATGAAGCTGGAGCCTCCGCTTACGCCAGAGGAGCTGCCGCGCATCGAGCAGGAGATGGCTCAGATTGCAGCAGAGGATTGGCCGATTCGTCGCCTTGAGGTGAGCCGCGGGCAGGCGCTGGAGCTGTTCGCGGCTGCTGGCGAGGCATTGAAGGTCGAGCTGATCCACGAGCTGCCGGAGGAGGCCGTCATTACGCTGTACGAGCAGGGCGAGTTCGTCGATCTGTGCCGCGGCCCGCATGTGCCGTCCACAGGAAGGCTGCAATCGTTCAAGCTGCTGAGTGTGGCAGGCGCTTATTGGCGTGGTGATGCGAACAACGAGATGCTGCAGCGCATCTATGGCACAGCCTTTCCGAAGAAGGCGCAACTGGAGGAGCATCTGCGGCTGCTCGAGGAGGCGAAGAAACGCGACCACCGCAAGCTTGGCAAGGAGCTGGAGCTGTTCATGTTCTCGGAGGAGGCGCCAGGCATGCCATTCTATCTGCCTCGCGGCATGGCGATCCGCAATGAGCTGGAGAGCTTCTCGCGCCAGGTTCAGCAGCGGTATGGATATGAAGAGGTGCGCACGCCCTTCATGATGAATGAGCGGCTATGGGAGACATCCGGGCATTGGGAGCATTACAAGGACAATATGTATTTCACAGAGGTGGACAATGGCCGTCATGCGCTGAAGCCGATGAATTGTCCGGGTCATATGCTCATCTACAAGCATCGGCTACGCTCTTACCGGGATCTGCCGCTTCGGCTCTCAGAGTTCGGACAGGTGCATCGACATGAGTATTCCGGTGCATTGAATGGGATGATGCGCGTCCGCACCTTTTGCCAGGATGATGCCCATCTGTTTGTACGTCCAGATCAGATCGAGCAGGAGATTCATCAGGTCATCGCTCAGATTGACGACATTTACGCCGTATTCGGCTTTGACTATACATTGGAGCTGTCTACGCGACCAGCGGACTCTATGGGGGAGGAAGCGCTCTGGGATCAGGCGGAGCAGGCGCTGCGTCATGTGCTGGAGAGCCGTGGGCTCGCGTACCGTATCAATGAAGGCGATGGAGCATTTTATGGCCCCAAGATCGACTTTCATATCTCGGATGCGCTCGGGCGTAGCTGGCAATGCGCCACTATTCAACTGGATTTCCAGATGCCAGAGAAATTCGGGCTGTCGTACATTGGAGAGGATAATCAGCGAGCGGTGCCGGTCGTTATACACCGTGCCGTCTATGGCTCGCTGGACCGATTCATCGGCATGCTGACAGAGCATTACGGAGGTCACTTCCCGCTGTGGCTCGCACCGGTGCAAGTGAAGCTGCTGCCCGTATCCGGGGCATTCAGCGGGTATGCGGCGGAGGTGGAGTCTGTGCTGCGCAGCTATGGTATTCGCGCGGAGGTAGACGCCCGCGAGGAGAAGCTGGGCTATCGGATGCGTGAAGCGCAACTGCTGAAGGCGCCCTGGGTGGTTGTGCTCGGAGCGAAGGAGCAGCAGGAGCGGCTAGTATCGGTGCGCCAGCGGGGCGATGGAGAGCAGGGAATCTGCGGCGTAGAAGCATTCGCAGGGCGACTCGCGGAGGCTATCGGCCGTAAGGCTGAGCTGCAGTTGCAGGAGTTAGAATAACGAAGATTGAGCGAGTTGCGGATATAACGAACGGATATCCAAGAAGAAGAGAAGGCCGGGCGGAAAACGTTACGTTTCCCGCTCGGCCTATTTGGATCTGTCTGAACACCCGTTCAAGGGGATCTTTCCCCGCCTTTTCGCCCCATGCTGCGTTGCCTTTTCTTGACGTACCCCCCGGTACGCCTGCGAAAATGCGCCTTGCCTGGAACGAGCTTATGCGGCCAGATCATCTGATCCGTTCAGAGTGTTCAGACACGCCCTGGATACAAACTAATCCAAGATATGAATTTCTTCAAGACGCCTATTCGTTCAAGTAGACCGCCTTGCCCGTGCGGGACGATTCATAGATCGCCTCCAGAATCTGCGACACCACATAGGCCTGCTCCGGCGTCACGACCGGCTCGGTATTCTCCTCGATCGATTTCAGCCACAGCTTCATCTCCAGATCCGGCCCTTCCTCAGACGCGCCGTCATAGAATGCCACGCCGCCAGATTGCAGCTCCACCTCGGTTGTGAACAGACGGCTGTGCTTCTCGCCGTTCAGACGCAGCCCATCCTTCATATCCGCGCCACCCTCGGTGCCGCACAGCGTGCATTTGGCCTCGTCAACCTCCAGGGAGTTGAGCGCCCAGCTCGATTCGAGCATGATGGTCGCTCCGTTCTCCATGACGATCATGCCGAAGGCAGAGTCCTCTACGGTGAACTTCGCCGGGTCCCATGGTCCCCAGGCATTGGCGGCATTCTCATTTTGCGACAGCTTGTGGTAGGCCGTTCCGAGAACAACCTTCGGCTTGTAGTTATTCATCATCCATAGCGTCAGATCCAGCGCATGGGTGCCGATGTCGATCAGCGGCCCGCCGCCTTGCTTCTCTTCATCCAGAAATACGCCCCAGGTCGGCACGGCGCGGCGACGAATGGCATGAGCCTTCGCATAGTAGATCTCGCCCAGCTCGCCACTCTCGCATACCTGCTTCAGATGCTGGCTGTCAGTACGGAAGCGGTTGTTGTAGCCGATCGTCAGCTTCTTGCCTGTCCGTCTGGCAGCCTCGACCATCAGTCTGGCCTCGGCAGCGGTCTTGGCAATCGGCTTCTCGCACATGACATGCTTGCCCGCTTCCAGTGCGGCAATGGTAATCTCCGCATGGGAATCGTTCGGCGTGCAGACATGAATCACATCGATGGATGCGTCCTGCAGCAGCTCGCGGTAGTCGCTGTACACCTGGGCGCCTTCACCGCCGTATTGCGCGGCTGCCCGCTCGGCGCGGTCGATTTCAATGTCGCAAAATGCGGTCATGATGGCGTTTTTTTGTTTTTTGAGGCTTGGCATATGCTTGCCGTTGGCGATGCCTCCGCAGCCGATAATTCCGATCTTGTATACATGGCTCATAGCGATTCCTCCATTAATAGATAGTTCGTCTTCAGTATTCAAGCAACGAGTGTTCTGTCCTCTTAGGGGTGTCATAATGATCGTACACAACGTTTAAGCGGGTTGCAAGGTAGACCTGTTACGGCAGCGTGATCTCAACCTCACGCTTGAGCTTGGTCGAGCGCAGGAAGCCATCCAATATCGCCTGGCTGCGCACGATCTGCGAGCCGGGGATGGGGGCGGGAGCGCCCTCGCGGACTGCACGCACGAAGTCCCGCACCTTCTCGTGGAACAGGTTCAGCTTGTGCTGCACCAACGGGATGTCGCTGTGTGTATGATGGCCCTGAATGTCATGGTACAACTGGATGGAGCCGACGCTGCCGTCGAACACGCCGCTCCAAGGACCGCTGCCCGCAGGCGTAATCTTCAATCCGGCATCCGTACCCAGGAACATCGTTGCTCCGAGCGTATCCATATGCATTGCCCACGATATTTTGAAATTGAGCACCAGATCATCCTCGAAGCGAACCATCGCTACTCCGAAATCCTCTACATCGAAGGAGGAGGATTGCGGATGATAGAGCGGGCTAGATCCAAAATGACGGGACGAATAGGCCGATACGGTGAGCGGCTTCGGAAATCCGAGCGCATTCAGTGCGAGATCGAGCGAATAGGTACCAATATCGACGACAGCGCCGGCGCCCGCCAGCTCCTGGCGGATAAAGGTGCCGCTAGGCATGCCGCGTCTGCGCCCTCCGCCTGTCTCGGCATAGTATACCTTGCCGAGCTGGCCGGATTGGACGAGGCTGCGAATGACCTCGGTATTCGGGTCATAGCGTGGCTGGTAGCCAATATTAAGCATGAAGCCGGTCTCCTCGGCCACCTGCACCATATCCAGCGCTTCCTCCAACGTAACCGACATCGGCTTCTCCAGCATAACATGCTTGCCTGCGCGAAGCGCATCGACGGCTGTCTGGTAATGGGCGGCGTTCGGTGTACAGATGCTGACTGCATCCAGCTCCAGCTCCAGCAGTCGTCGATGGTCGTCGAATGGCCGGGCGCCGCTTAGCCCGTGGCTGGCGATGAACTGGGCCGCCTTGCCGGGAACAATATCGGCGACCGCTGCGATCTCCAGATTGTCCAGTTGATGATATGCGTCCACATGAGCGCCGGCGATGCCGCCGCTGCCGATAATTCCGATTCGTAGCATTTTACTCATCCTTTAGATGCTCCTCTCCATTCCGGTGCAAGATCGTCTTGCGGTATTCGGACGGGGTCATGCCCATCCGCTTGCGAAATACAGTATGCAAGTAGCTTCCCCCTGTAAAGCCCTCCATTACGGCGATCGTCTCAATCGGCAGCGTGCTGTCTGCCAGTCTGCGGCATACCGCCTCCAGCCGTATATCCTCCACAATCGTGCTGAAGGATCGGCGGTCATGGCTCGTCTTGAAAATTCGCTGTAGCTGCCGCGAGCTGATATGCAGCTTCTCGGCGACATCCTCCAGCGTCAGCGGTCCGGCATAATTGGCATGAATATATTTCATCGCCAGTCGATACCGAATCGCGCTCATGTCGCGCGAGGGGAGAGCAGGCTGCGTCTTGCCGGTGTCAAAGGCGCGCACCGCGCGCAGCAATATTTGCAGCACGGCCTGCTTGATGGTTGTATAGGAGCCGGCGTAATTATCCACACTGGCCTGATACGCCTCCAGGAAGCAGGACATGGCATCGTACACGTCCTCGGCCGGGACGAGCGGCAGCTCGCGCAGCCGGGCCATGCATTGCTCGGCCTCGGCGGCCTCCCAGGGGTCGGCTGCGTGCTCGTCGCCCGCACGCTCGCGAATATCTACATACAGGCACAGCTCATGCATGGCCTCCAGCGTGTCCGCCTCCTGATAGTGCATGATGCCGGGGCCGGTCAGATAGAACAGGCCATCCTCAAGCTGGAAGGGCTGCTCGCCGAGAATGACGCGCCCCTTACCCCGCGGGATAAAGTGAAACTCGTATTCCTCATGCTTGTGAAAGCTGATAATTCTCCCTGGCGCAAAGGTGGTGAGGTGAAAGCGCAGCACGCGAATCTCGTAACGTCCCCAGCCGATGCGCAGGTCGAGCCGCTCCAGCGCATCAGGCCGCTCAGCCATTATCGCATAAGGGAAACTATTCATCGTCGGAGCACCTCCGTTATGCTGGTGGCGCATGAGCCGTACTCTGGCAGCCCTTTGTATGGCTCGTCTGATCTGACAGGCAGCGCCGTGCAAGAATATCTACAATTGTATAGCGCGTTGTTCCTTCACCGACAGATTAGCGGCTTCCATCAGTCGGGTCAGCTCCAGAGCCAGCTCGATGTTTTCTGTCGCCGTCGTATCGTTGGCAATATGGCTAAGCCATTGCTCCATCGCGCTAGGGCTTGCAGGCGGCAGAGGCAGCTCATGCCAGGCATCGGCATAGCTCTCGCCCTTGGCATTCGTCCGCAGCAGCAGCTTCTCCTCTGGCGTTCCATACAGCAGCGTCCCGTCTGTGCCGTGCACCTCAACAGTAAACGGCGAGAAGCTGTTGACGAAGCCGGCCTCTACGATGCCAAGCGCCCCGGAAGGCGTGGATAGCAACGCCACGGCATTATCCTCCACCTCGCGGCCGGTCAGATAGCCATATTGGGCGCTGACTGCGCTAGGCGCTTCGCCGAGGAACAGCCGGGTCAGATACATCGGATGGCAGCCGAGATCGATGAGTGCCCCGCCCAGACAATCCTCCAGGCTGAAGAAATGGCCGGGCAGCCAGCCGGCTGTTGCACCGTTATGCGACAGACGCACACGAACCTGAGTAATGCGGCCTAGCCATTGTTGCTCTATCGCCTCGCGGATAGCCAAGGTGTAGCTGTCATTCAGTCGGGGAAGGGAGACGGTGAGCTTCACACCATGCTCGCGAACGGCTGCCATAATGTCCTCCGCCTCAGCGACCGTCGGGGCGATGACCTTCTCCGTAAAGATATGCTTGCCAGCGCGTGCGGCCTTCAGCATCACCTCATGGTGCATGCGGGTCGGCGCATCAACAATGACGGCGTCGATGTCACTGGCGAGCAGAGCATCCAGCGACGGATAGAATGGCACGTTCTGGCGCTCTGCAGCCTCCTGACCGCGTGCGGCATCTTCATCCCATACACCGACGATCTCCGCCCCCGGCAGCGCTTGCACTTGCTTTGTATAGTCCCAGGCATGGACATGCCAATAGCTGATTTTCCCAATTTTTAGCGTCATCGTATTCGCTCCTCGGCTTTTATTAAATATTATGACATTTCGAGATTACTTTAACACATCTATCCCTTTATTTTTAGTCTAAAATGGCGACAATATTATTTGATATTACGACATATATTCACTTAGATCATCGTCCCCACACATTGAGAAGGGAAGAAGTCAGGCGGCCTCCCATGCTCTGCTTCAGGCAATGGCTGCTGCAAAGAAGAGGGAGGGGCGGCAGAATTTCTGCCATGTGGTAGTAGATGTTCGAAAAATTTGAAGAAATGAAACAAATCATCCATCTCTGCTCTATAGTTTTGACGGATTTCTACCGATAAGTACATAGCAGACCAGCGTTATCTGCAAGGCACGGCTGGCAGTACAAGCGTCAAATCATGCGGCTTTAGGTCAGGCGGCGTCCAGCAGCTAGCTGCGGGAGGGCTTGCTGTGGCGCTACCCTGTTCACAGAGAGACAAAGCAAAGGAGCAGAGACATGATCAAACGAGTCGAAAATGAGTTGGAACTGGCCATGTTTAATGGTGTTTGGACAACCGTATGGATGGAGAAGGGCTTTGAACTGGATGTATCAAAGGAAGTGCTTGACAGGTTCGTAATTGTGACAGAGGAGGGGCATTATGTCGGAGCTGCAGAGATCAAGCCATACAGCATGCAGGGGAGGATTAATGAAGTGGCGCCGTTTCAAGAGCATCCTGCAATCAGACAAAACCCCAAGCGAGTTGCGGAGATTGATAAAATTGCTGTCTTGAAGCCATATCGCGGCCGATATATTCGTGAGTTGCTCTCTTCAACGATTGCCTGTGCGGAGAAGCGGGAGATTCGCTATTATGTCGCGCTGATGGAGCCTGTTTTCTTGAGAGCTCTGCGCATTACATACGGTGTTCCTTATGAGAAGCTTGGATCGAAGCGGTTCTATAAGGGAGATGATGTCATCCCGGTCTTGCTGATGGTGGAGGAAATCTATAAGAACAAACAGCATTATCCATGGCTAATTGATCCCCGGTCGGCCTCCTGAGGGGAAGGGCAGAGTGCCCGGCCCTTTAGTAATGACAACGGAGTATATACGAGATGAAGGTGGAGTGAAATGATGAAAGCTACATTGTCCGAGCTGGATAAACGCAATCGTTTGTTGGTCCATATTTTGTGGACCCTGCTCGCCCTCGGCATTTTGACCGATATGGCTCTTGGTCTTGGATGGTCTATCATAGGAACGCTGGCAGGAGTAGGCTCCGCCATGTGTGCGTTGGCGACGTTGATGACCTACAAGCGGATTTTTTCACAGTATGTCAAATATGTTGTGCCCGTCATTTTGATGGCTATTGTGCATGTGCTTATCGTCTCCGACCCCAATCCGGTCATTAGCACGTATTTCCTTATCTATGTCAATCTGGCGATTATGACGCTGTATTCGGATCATAAGCCGATTATTTTTACAGGTGTCCTGGGAGCTGCGGTCAGCACTTATCTGTATCTGGACCCTGAGCTGCAGGAGAAGCTGTTCCCAGGAGAATCGCTTGTGTACCTTTATTTGTATATGGGCTTTGCCACAGCGGGACTGGCCTTTTCCGCGCGCTTCAGCCAGCGGCTGCAACAGCAGGTCCAGCGCGAGCAGCAGGAGGCGCTTGCCTCCAAGGAGCTGGCCGAATCGCTGCTTGGCAAGCTCCAGTCCTCCATCATCGTGCTGAACGAAGTGAGCAGCAGCCAGCAGCAATCCGTCCGTTCTACAGGAGAGATTTCCAAGGAGGTGACGATGGCCTTCTCGGATATGTCAGCCTCCTTCGAGGCGCAGTCCGGCAAGATCGTAACCATCAACCAGTCGGCGCAGGCGATATTCGATGCGGTGCAGCAGCTTAGCAGCGGCATGGCGCGTTTACACCAACTGGCGGTCGACAACGCCGCCATCATGGAGAGCGGCGGCTCGCAGATGGGGATGCTCGCGGGCGAGATCGAGCAGGTAAGGCGTCTGATGAATAAGCTGGCTGCCATGATGGGCGAGCTGAGCGAGCACAATGAGCGCGTCCGTTCAATCGCGGGAACGATTGGCGATATTGCCGAGCAAACGAATCTGCTGGCGCTCAATGCGGCGATCGAGGCGGCGCGGGCGGGTGAGCATGGAAGGGGCTTCGCGGTTGTCTCGGCCGAGGTGCGCAAGCTTGCGGATCATTCGCGCAGCGCTGCTGTCGAGATCGAGCAGATACTAAGCGGGATACATTCGCAGATTAACGCCGCTTATGAGGAGGCCGAGCAAGGCACCGGAATCGTCACGTCGAGCGCAGAGGCTTCAGCGCTCGTCATGCGGCTGATCGGCGATGCGGTCGGCAATGCGGAGCGGGTGAAGGAGCAGACAGACGAGGTCGGCTCGTGGACAGGCCAGCTTCAGGGGCAGTATACATCGCTTGCGGATGACATGGTGCATATGGCTGCATCCACCCAGCAGAATATGGCTTCCGTTCAGGAGATGTCGGCGAGCATGGAGACACAGGATGGCAAGATCGGGGAGATGGTGCAGGACTATGCCAAGCTCGACAACCTGCTGGCAGAGCTGAGGTCTATGACCGCCAAGCAATAACGGGATATGCCCTGGCGAAACGGCGGTACGCCGCTCCTCTGGCAGCACCGCGATGATACATATGAAGATGTCCTTCCTCTAGCCAACATCCCGCATCCCGCCTCGCCCAGAGGAGGATGCGGGATGTTGGCTTAGCTGGTTTTGCACGAAACGGTGGTAATGAATGGTTGCAGCAGCTCCCGCTCTGCCTTATGATAAGGTGATCAGTAACAATAAGGATGGTTGGGTACCATGAGAAGAATCGGGAAAGACATGCTGTTTTTGGCAATCGGTGCATTCCTATTCGCACTGGCGGTCAATCTGTTCGTCATCCCCAATGATTTTGGCGAGGGCGGCGTAACGGGAGTCACCATTATATTGTATTATCTGTTTCAATGGTCTCCGGGTCTGGTTAGTCTTATTCTCAATTCGGTGCTGCTGGTGATCGGCTACAAGTTTCTTGACAAGCGCACCATCCTCTATACGATCATCGCCGTCGTGCTGAATTCGCTATTCCTTCATCTGACCAAAGACTGGAGCATCGAATCCCATGAGCTGATGGTCAACGCCATATTCGCCGGCGTGTTCGGCGGGGCAGGGATCGGGCTGATCATTCGCGTAGGCGGCAGCACGGCGGGTACGACGATATTGGCGCGCATTGCCAACAAGGTTCTGGATTGGAATGTGAGCTATGCGTTGCTGTTCTTTGATCTGCTCGTCGCCTTCTCATCCTACTTCATCATCGGGGCGGAGCGGCTTATGCTTACGATTGTGCTGCTCTATATTGCAACGAAGGTCATGGACTTCATCATTGAAGGGCTGAATCCGAAGAAGGCGGTGACGATCATCTCCAGGGAGCAGGATCGGATTGCCGAGCAGGTCAATCTGGTGATGAACCGCGGGGTCACCGTGCTGCAGGGGCGCGGCTACTACACGAAGGAGAGCAAGGAGGTGCTGTACATCGTGATTAGCAAGCAAGAGGTTGCAACACTCAAGAAGATCGTCAAGGCCGCCGACAAGGATGCCTTCCTGACCATTCATGATGTGCGCGATGTGTTCGGTGAAGGCTTCGTGGAGCTGTCCAAATAACTGCAATGCTGCAAGCGACACAGGAGGGAGATACTTGCCCGCCGCTAGGGAAATGCGTATAATCAGGGAAAGATTAGGTCAAGAAAAGGCAACGCAGCATGGGGCGAAAGGGCGGTGAGAGATGCCCTTGAACGGGTTGTCAGACACGACCTAGAAGTTTCCGGCTCAGTCTATAACATAAAGGAGCGACCGCCATGCTGGATCTGAACCGCATTACGTGGATTTTTTTTGACCTTGGCGATACGCTGCTGGATGAATCTGCAGCCGCTAAGGACATCATCGGCCAATATGTGCGCAATGCCAACCGTCTTGGCTATTCTGTCTCCTATGAAGAGATGTGTGAGCGCCTGTCCTATTATTTCGAGCAGCAGGCGGAGATTCCGATCAAGCCGGTGCTTGAGGATTTGATTACGAGCAGAGAGCACTGGCATGCGATTCGCGAGGGTGTGGCCTACAAGAAGCAATTGGAGCAGCCCTTCCCCGGTGTCAGCTCTCTCCTGCATCGCCTCTCCGAGCGCTATTGCCTTGGAGTGATCGCCAATCAGAGCGAAGGCACTCAGCAGCGTCTGGACGGCTATGGGCTAAGCGCTTACTTCCAGGTCATCGGCTCTTCAGCCGAGCTGGGCATGACGAAGCCGGATTCGCGTTTCTTTGAATGGGCTTTTCGCGAGTCGGGCTGCAGACCGGATCAGGCTGTCATGATCGGCGACCGGATTGATAACGATATTATTCCTGCCCGGCAGCTCGGAATGCATGCGATCTGGGTCAGGCAGGGCTTTGCCAAGGTGCAACAACCGCCATCTGGCAGACTGGCTCCCGATTACACGGTAGATCACATATTGGAGATTGAGCGGCTGCTGCTGCCGCACACATCCTAGCTAGGCAAGAAGCAGGATGGATCTCTGCTGCTCCGATGAAGCTGTACCCTCACCTTCATGTTCGCTCTGCTTGAGTGGATATGAAGGTTTATTTATATCCGTCATAGACGATGTAAGCTGCTGAAAGTATGTAGTAATGAGGAATGCTTGAATAAATGTCAAATAAATGCAAGGTATTAGTAACATTAGTGAATCGAAATCTGCTCCACAATTCGATATGATGGTACCATAAAATCCAGTTATTTACTGAACCCAAGATGATGGGCATGTAAAAGAGCGGGAGGGCTGTTAACCGACTGCTCAAATCTAATCTGGGAGGCAAGCTATGATTTCTATCGAGTTTCGGCAAGCAGAGGATGGTCATTACCCAAGGTTTACCGCACAGGAAGGGCCGGAACTGGAGGTGCTCTATCCAATTGAGATGCAGTTTCTGCTGGGAGCATCTGTTAAGGCACGATATAGCAAGGTAGCTGCGGCTTCGGCAGCAGGTGAGAGCTGGAGAGGCGAGGCGGAGCTTGAGCATTCGGGCTACCGCTTTCACATTATCGATACATGGATGGATGGAATGACGATTCGCATCGAACGCTTGATTCGAGCGATCCGGTTAGGTGAGGGTGGCAAGGCGGATTGCGGACAGGCAGGTGAACAGGAGGCGGAGGGCTTTCAGCTACAGTTGAAATTTGAACAGAACATTCATGAGAATACGCCCTTTCGCTTCCACGCGCCAGCGACCTGGTATGGCTCCATCGACCAGCATCGGGAAAATGCGGTGCGGCTGTTCATGGATGATCGGCTCAGCTACCCGCTGGTGCTTGGTTATGATTCGTCGACAGGAACGACCGTTGCGCTCGCCCGCACCCGGCTTGCCACGCAGGCGCTGCCGCCGCAGAGAGAGGCAGGACAGTCCCGCTACCTGCAGCGGACCAATATCGGCTCGATCGGCTATGCGCGCAGCGGGGGCAGGATTGTGTATCAGGCGCATCTTCCCTATTATGAAGGCGAGCGGAGTGTAGCGCTGTCGGCAGAGCAGCAACCCGTATCGGCGTACTATCCGCTGGACGAACAAGCCATTGAGCTGCAGACGGCGTATGAGCTGCGGGTCGTCAACCAGTGGGGATTTGATGAAGCGGTATTTGATGAATTCAAATATCGTGCGGAGCAGAGCGAGCCGCAGCCTGTACAGCTCTCCTTCTCACTGGAGCAGTCGATGGGCTATCGGCTTGCTTCGCTCAAGGCCTCATACCGCGAGCTGCCGGGAGGAGCGGCAGGCTTTTTCTTTCATTTTGACCCGCGCCAGGGATACAGGAGCGCTCCCTCGGGCTTCGGCGCCTCCTTCGTCAATATCCCGCATGAGAGCTATCAGACTGTGCTGGAGTACGGATTCACAGGACGGCAGATTCATGCAGCCTATGAGGTTGCAAGACGGGAAGGAGGGGAATGGTGGGAGAAGGGCAAGAGGGTCATTGACTTTTTTGTTGACCGATGCACGACGCCTAATGGCTGGATGTATACGTTGTACGAGGTAGAGCAGGACAGGCCCTTCGCCTCCTTCGGAGATGCGACGGCTCCTCGGCTCCATTACGTATCGCACGGTACGGTGCAGGGCAACTATCTGCGGCTTATGGTCGAACCGGCCTTTGATCTGCTGACAGCGTATCAGCTCTATCGGGATGCAGGCCGGGAGGAGCCGCGCTGGTATGATGCGGTGAAGCGATTTGGCGATTTTCTCGTGCGCCATCAAAACGGCGACGGCTCCTGGTATAGAGCGTTCGAGCCGAACGGTCATTCCCTCAAGAATGCGCCTGGCTTCGGAGACGATGAGTTCTCGTCCAAATCCGGCACAGCCATTCCGATTATGTTCCTGATTGCACTGTGGCGTGAGGAGCCGGGCGAAGGGATGCAATATTTGCGTGCGGCGATCAATGCCGCGGAATATGTGCTGTCGCATTTTGTCCAGCGCAGCCATTACCAGGGCGGCACACTGGATAACCCGAATGTGATTGACAAGGAAGCTGCTCAGTATGTGACAGCGGCTCTCTATACCCTCTATTATCATACGCGTGAGGAGCGGTATTTGCGTGGCGCATTGCGTGCAGCCCGCTTGTTCGTAACCTGGAACTACATCTGGACGGCGCCGACGATGCCGGGCACAGCACTGCATCATTATGGCTTCAATACCGTCGGCTGCGGCGGCATCAACTCGATCTGGGGCGGGGGCGTCGTCGATATCTATTCGATGTTTTTTATCCGCGAGCTGCACGAGCTGGGCGAGGCGGCAGATGAGCCATTCCTCTGCCAGATGGCGCAATGGATTGCGGTGGGCGGCCAGCAGGTGCTCTCCCATCCGGGTGATCAGATGGGCTTTGCCGACATTGGGATGCAGCCGGAAGGCTTTGGCGTGTGCAGCCAGGGGATCGATGAAGGGATGATTGCCAAGGGGGATGTATGGGGCACACTCGGCTGGATTTACTCTGCAGGACTTTTGGGTCTGGGTCGTTATATCGATAGAGCTAGGTAAAAAGATAGATATTTCCAAGGAAAACGATATTTTTGTTAATTTATCCCTAGTCCTATTCGCGTTACAGTGTTAAGGAGGCCAACTGCGGCACTATAATAACAAGGGAGGTAGCATGATGCGTCTGAACAGAATATGGCTGCCGATGCTGGCTGCTGTGCTGCTGCTTGCCGGGTGCTCATCACAGGGCAACAGCGAGGGGGAGAATGGCGGACAGATTAGCTCCGAGGTGATCAGCATCAAGATGCTCAGTAGCTGGAGCACGGACACGGAGCGAGGCCGAGCGCTGCATGAGCTAGTTGATAAATATAATGAAGCGAATAAGGGGAAAGTGGAAGTCGCCATCGACATCAACCCGGATTGGCCGTCCTACCAAGAGAAGGTCAAGACGATGATCGCGGCCAACCAGCCGCCGGACTTGTTCAATTATAATTTTAATCCCAATGATCTGTCGCGGCAGCAATCCGGCAAGCTGCTTGATTTTGCGCCGTACATGGACGAGGAATGGAAAGCCCGCTTCAAGCAAGGAGATATAGATACGCTGACGATTGACGGCGAATTGACTTCTATACCTTTTGAAAAAGCAGGGGTGCTATTCTACTACAATAAGGATTTGTTCGCCAAGGCAGATATCGATGCGTTCCCTGCAACCTGGGATGAGCTGCTGGCTGTCTGCGAGAAGCTGAAGGCGGCGGGCATTACGCCAATCTCGCTCATGACCTCGGATGATGCCTGGCATGCGACGAATGTGCTTACCTACGCCGCTGCCGCGGGCGGCGGCATGCATGTATTTGATACGGGGAAATCGCTGGATACGCCGGAGATGGTCAAGGCCTATGAGCTGCTGAAGGAGCTGTTCCGTTATTCCACGGATGATGCGATCGGCGCCAATTATTCGATCAGCTCCAATCATTTTGCACTCGGCAATACGGCGATGATTATCGATGGCCCGTGGCTGATCGGATCGCTGGATGAGGAGCTGCAAAAATCGATCGGCGTAGCGCCAGGCCCGTTGCTTGCTGGTGGCCAGGCCAAGGAAGGGTTCATCATAACAGATACGTACACGCCTTGGTCAGCCGGCAAGCAGAAGTCGAAGGAGAAGGAAAGAGCTATCGTTGATTTTATGAAATACCTCACCTCAGAAGAGAGTACGCGCCATATGACGCTGGAGGGGCGTGTGCTGCTATCGGCAGGACTGAGCCTGACAGAGGAGGAGCTGGCGACAGCCGGTCCGATCCTTGGCTCCTTTATTAACGTATCGAATCAGGCGCCTGAGAGCATCATCCAGATCTCCCGTGTGCTTCAGCCAGCAGCCATTGCGAAGCTGCCTTCCCTGATTGAGTCGATGATGTTCGATCAAGGCGAACCGGCCGACATCGTTCGTCAGTTGAATGAGGCGAATCAATAATTGCATACTACACATACCTGCCGCTAAGGAACGGTGTCCCCGATCCTTAGCGGCAGAGCTTTTATCGCAAAGGAGAACCATCCCCATGATTGCCAGAAGACAGATCATACTTTACTTGGCACCGGCAGTTATTTTTACTCTCCTGTTTTATCTGTTCCCGCTAGTCTTTGCCGGCTATACCAGTCTGCAGAGCTGGAATGGCCTCAACGAGATGGTGTATGTCGGCATGGACAACTATCGCTTGCTTGCTGGTGACCCGGTGTTCGCGAAGGCCTTGCGCAACACGCTGATCTGGATCGCCTCAGCCGTATTGCTGCACATACCGTTCGGCTTGCTGCTTGCCTTGCTGCTTGCCAGACGACCGCGCGGCTGGCGCCTTCTACGAGTGCTGCTTGTGCTGCCGAACGTCATCTCGACGACAGCGATCGCCTTTCTATGGTATTTTGTGCTGCATGTAAATTTGGGACTGCTGAACCATCTGCTGGAGGCAGTAGGGCTGCCCGGCTGGAAACGTGCCTGGCTGAGCGACATCCAGACAGCGCTTGTGGCTCACCAGTTGCCCTTCATCTTGTACGTAGGACTAACTATGGTCATCTTCCTGGCACAGATGACGACCATCCCGTCTGAGCTGTATGAGGCGGCCGAGATCGACGGGGCAACGGTGGTTCAGAAGGACTGGCTGATTACGATACCACTCCTACGTGGTGCTGTATGGTTGAATATATTATTTAATGTTGCCTTTTGCCTGCGCATGTTCGAATACCCGCTGCTGATGACAGGAGGGGGGCCGGCGAATGAGACGGTCAACTTATCGCTCTATATGTACAGAGAGATGGTGACCGCCAATCGCTATGGTGTATCGATGGCAACAGGGATAGTGTCGGTTGGCTTCGGAGCGGTAGTGATGGGGCTGTTACTGTGGATGTCCAGGCTTGCCCTTAGGAGGGGAAGCGTATGAAGTGGCTGTCGCGCATCCTATTGGCCGTCAGCAGCTTCGTCATGCTTGCTCCCTTCCTATGGCTGGTGTTAGCTTCATTGAAGACGAATCGGGAGCTGCTGCATCGTCCATTTGGCTTGCCTGTCCGATGGACATGGGATAATTACGCCACAGTGCTGTCGAAGCACCCGATTCCTGCCTATTTTCTACATTCCGTGATCGTAGCCGCGCTGTCGACATTCATTGCGCTCGTGCTGGCTTCGCTGGCATCCTACATATTGACCTATACGTTCCGGGGCCGTTCAGGCTGGCTGCTGTTGCTGGTGGCTGGGATTCTGGTGCCGACCAATGCTTTCATGGTGCCGTATTATTATCTGGTGCAATGGCTCGGCTTCTATGATTCGCTAGTCGGGTTATCGCTCGTCTATGCAGGGATTTCCCTTCCGCTTAGCGTATTAATAATAACAAACTATATGGCAGCCATTCCATCGGAGTTGTCAGAGGCGGCGAGCATGGACGGGGCAAGCGTGCATCGTATCTTTGTTCAGGTGGTGCTCCCTGTAAGCACCCCGGGGCTCGTGACTGCCGCGATCTTCCTGGTCATTACAGCATGGAATGAGCTGTTGTTTGCCAACCTGCTGACACAGAGCGAAGGAACACGCACGTTGCAGGTGGCGATTCGCTTCTTCTTGACGACCTTTCAAGCGAATTATCCTCAAGCCTTTGCCGCGATGGTCATCGCTATCCTGCCGACGATTGCAGCCTATGCTTTGTTAAGTGAGAAAATAATCGGGGGCTTGACTGCTGGAGCGGTGAAATAAAGAGCCTGCTCTTGCCCGGCCCCTGCTGTGGAGTGGAGGAGCAATGCATGCGCGTGATGTTTGTAGATGATGAGCCGATTATTCGGGAGGGACTTCATTCCTTGATTGACTGGCGGGACGCCGGGTTCGATGAATGTCTGGAGGCGCCCAATGCAATAGCGGCGATGGAGCTGATGAAGGCCAGTCCACCCGATCTGGTCATTACCGATATTTTTATGCCGGAGATGTCCGGTATTGATTTTGCTCGTCAGGCCAAAACGGAATTTCCGTCGATTCGTTTCATTATCCTGACAGGCTATGAGAAGTTTGAATATGCTAGAGAGGCTGTGGCCATCGGCATCTCCAGTTATCTGGTGAAGCCGGTTCTGCCCGATGAGCTGAAGGAATCGGTGCAGAGCGTTGTCAAGGAGATTGGCCAGGAGCAGCGAACCTCGCTGATCAATGCCGATGCGCGGCGCAAGCTGGACATTTATAAGCCGATCGTCATCGAGAAGCTGTGGGCAGATCTGCTCTCTGGGGCATTCGCAGGGACGGATGAGATGAATGAGCGAATGGAGGCAGCAGGGCTTCAGGCTCTCCCGGGCTGCTATCTGGGCGTCTCGATCAAGCTGAATATGAATTCACTACTGCGCGACCCTTATAGTGATATGACTCAGGTGAACGGGGAGGTGCGCCGGATTGCTGCGGAACGACTGCGTGGCAGATGGCTGCATATCGCGGATGCGGGCCCCGGACTGCTGCGGATTGTGCTGCAATGCGAGGTGGAGCCCAAGGCGTATGAGCAATTGCTGGGCGAATGTGAGCGGGAGCTGGGGCTGAGCGCTTGCATCGGAATCGGTGGTACCTACCCGGAATTGACCAGCATCTTCAAGTCAATTAATGAGGCCGAGGAAGCTGTGCATCTGCTGTCGCTCATGGAGAGTGGCGGGGTGATGAGCTACGAGAGCATCCCGAGCTGGCGCAATAGCCATATCGATTATCCGTATGTGGAGGAGAAGGAGCTGATCGAAGCGATACGCTTTCGCGACCAGCTCGACGAGCAGCCGCTAGCCCCGTTCGTGAGGGCGCTTGAGGCGCAGCAGGCCGCGCCGCAGATGATGAAGCTGATGTTTGTCCATCTGCTGGGGACGATCTACAGACTGGCCGACGAATATAAGGCAGGAGATTCATTGCCGCCCTATATCGAGAATTATGCCCGGCTAAGTGATATGGATTCGGTGAGCGACATTCAGCAGTTTTTTGAGACATGCTTCAATCAACTACTGGCGATCAAGGCGCGAACGCATGCAGGCTATGTGGATATTCTGGTGGAGCGAGCCAAGCTGGCGATGGTCGAGGGGTATGCCGACAGCAACCTGTCTGTCAGTACGGTCGCGCGTCTGCTGTGCATTACACCGAATTACCTGTCGCGCATCTTCCATCAGAAGACGGGCATGACCTGTGTGGAATACTTGACTGGCATCCGTCTGGACGAAGCGAAGAAGCTGCTCATTCATACCTCGCTGAAAAATTATGATATTGCAGAGAAGATCGGCTATGCGAGCGCCCATTATTTCAGCAGCTTGTTCAAGAAAAATACAGGTCTTACACCTAGCGAGTTTCGGGAGCGCCATGGAGCCAGGGAGCGATGAGCCGACTGCGATCGATTCGCTCCCAGATGGTCATCTTCTTTTCGATTCTGTTGCTTCTGCCATTGCTGATCTTCGCGCTATATGTGTATTCGACGGTGCAATCCAATCTGATGCAATCGTATTCTCGCCACTATAATCAGGTAGCGGAAGCGTTGACCATCGAGATTGGCAAATGGCGGGAGGAGTATGAGGGCTTTGCAATGCGGATCTTCGGTGATGCGCTGGTGCAGCGCTACCTGATGGTGGAGGATTGGGAGCAGACCGCGGAGCATTTCAGCTTGCGCAGCGAGCTGCGTAACAGGCTCGTCTCCTATGGCGATTCAAGTGAGTATACGCGCAATGTGTATATCATGAACAAGGAATTCCGTATTGACGGCAGCACGGCCATTGCGCCGCGCATGATTGCGAACCTGACGAGTCTGATCAGCCGGATCGATGAGGCGGAGGGGAAGCCGATCTGGTTCCACGGATTCGAGGAGGAGATGATCGTCATCGCCTCCCAGGTGGTCGATAACCGGATTGATCTCAATCGCAAGATCGGCTATCTGTTCGTACTGCTCGATGCGAAGGAGCTGCTGGACAAATTCAAGCAGTTCACGCTCGATGAAGGCCAACAATTCGCGCTGTACGATGAGGAGCACCGCTTCATGATTTCTACCTCGGACGTTTGGAGGCCCGAGCTGGCACAGCGGGTTCAAGCGAGTGATAATGGCTATGCGGTCATGGAGGCTGGACAGGATCAGTATGCGTATTTTGCAATGTCGCAAAAAGATTGGCATGTTGCCACATGGATATTGGAGTCGAGGATCAATGAGCCCGTGCGCAAGGTACTAATCGCCTTCATGCTGATCGTGGCGGCGCTTCTGGTATTCACGATTGTGATGGTCATCTTCGTCTCCCACCGGATTACCCGTCCACTGCTTCAACTGCAATCGGCTATTAAGGAATGGGGCAGCGGGAACACGGTGAAGGTGCCAGTGCTGCGTAATGATGAGATCGGTCAGGTGGCGAACAAGCTCAATATGATGTCGGATGAAATTACCCATCTGATCGCCAAGAACCGCGAGGAAGAGGAGAAGCGGCGCAAGCTGCAGTTACAGACGCTGGAGTACCAGATCAATCCGCATTTTCTCTACAATGCGCTGGATTCCGTCTATATGCTGGCTCGCAAGTATGAGGATTCCCGAATAAGCGACATTGTCACCTCGCTGTCGAGGCTATTCCGAATCGGACTCAACCAGGGGCGAGAGATTATCTCCGTCGGCGATGAGGTCAGACATGTCGGCTATTACTTGAAAATACAGGGCATTCGCTTCGGCGAGCAGCTAAGCTGGAGCATTGATATAGACCCTGAAGCCGAGAAATATACGATCATCAAATTTCTGCTGCAGCCGCTTGTGGAGAACAGTATTATCCATGGCGTGCGCAAGCAGGATCGTCCCGGCACGGTCACGGTGCGTGCGACAGTGGAAGAGAGTAATATCCGGCTGGAGGTATCGGATGATGGAGCGGGAATGAGCGGAGACCGGCTCGTCGAGGTACGTCGCTCGCTTGAGCGAGAGGAAATCGAGGATTCGTGGACAGCCGCGACGATGCATACGGGAGGCTTCGGCCTGCGTAATGTGCATCAGCGCATCCGCCTGCATTATGGATTCAAATATGGCGTGGAGCTATATAGCCAGGCAGGCGGCGGTACGACTGCGGTCATCCGCCTGCCGCTGAGCGAAGCTGCGGCTGAGGCGGCTGCAGGAGAGGCATAGCCTGTATCTAAGGTAGCTAAGGTAGGGGTACAAGGCGAATCGCTCCCACGCAAATATATCTTCTCTACAGCCGGCGCTGCTTGCGCCGGCTTCTCTTAGGTTACGCCTCGCCTGCTGGGTGAAGTGAGCTGCAATTTCTTCTCCGTCTACCTCCATAGAACGATATTTAGAATGTTCAATAGACAGCCTTTTCGTTCTTGAGCATCATCTTGGCAGCTAACGCTGTGCCGCCCATGAGCAGACTGATAACCAGCACTGGAACGTAGACGGTCAGACTGAACTGCTCGAACAACAGCCCGAATAGCATCTGGCCTGCTGGTGCGGCGCATTGCGATACGGCCATGATGATCGCCATCACCTTGCCCAGATGGGCATCTGGCGTGCGTTTCTGCACAATCGTAATGACGTAGACCGAGAGAATGGTCAGCAGCATTGCGACGGGCATCGCGCAGAGCAGGAAGATGGACAAGGCAGGGTAGAGCCCCCAGGACAGTGCGATCGGGGTAACAGAGGCCGCCAGCGGCACCATCAGGATGGCAATAAGCAGCAGCCAGTAATGAAGCTTGTTAAAGTGCAGCCACTTGGCGAACCATCCCACCAGCAGTGCGCCAAGAATAATGGCGAACTCGATCAGTCCCATTCCCAAGCCATATAGCATATCTCCAGCCTGCATCGTGATGCGCAGGATCATCGGACCGCCAATAATGAAGAAGGGGGTCAGAATCAGGTTGAGCAGCGCAGCCAAAATCATCGTCTTGAACATATACGGTTGACTGACCGCGTAAGTAAAGCCGGCCTTGAGGTCTGCGGCGATCGCCCGGGCAACAGAGCTGTGGCTGCTGGGCTCCACTCTAGTAGAAGGCAGTGTAATGAATAACTCTACAAGTCCGGTAACCAAAAAGGCGATGCCGCTGAACAGAATCAACAGATCGATTCCCGTCAAGCCATACACAATCCCGCCAACGACTGGCGCGGCAATGCCAGACAGCGCCTGGACTCCGCTCACGATCCCGTTGGCTTGCTCCAGCTTCTCCTTGGGCACCAGCAGCGGGATGCTCGCCATGACGACAGGCGAATACATGGCGCTAACGATAGCCAGCAGCACCATTACCACAGCTATGAGAGGAACGGGAGAAATGCCGAGGTGGAGCAGTAATATAAAGAGCAGAATGGACAGGCCGCAGGCGATATCATAGATGACCAGCAGATTGCGGCGATTGAAACGGTCAGCGACGGCCCCGCCAAGCGGCGCCAGCAGCAGCGGCAGGTTGGAGAGGGCGACCAGCGTAGCAAAAATATCAGCCCTTCCCGTCAAATCAAGCACATATAAGGATAAAGCGAAGCGCAGCAGCGCAGAGCCAAATACCGAAACAAGCTGCCCCAGCACCAGCAGGATGAAGTTTCGGGGAGCAGGGGGGACAGGGGACATCGTCATCAGAACTCACCTTCCGTATGAATGAATTAGACCGACTGTCGGTCTAATGGAATTATAGTGCTAAGTAGCTGATGTGTCAAGGATAATTGCCGCGGCGGGAACGATAGCCTTGCATATAATACGTGATATAATCATACGTGTTTGCACGTTTAAATACAAACCATCCATTGCTCCCTTGTCCTAACCAACCTATGCTTCATTACCATTTCCCTTGATCAGTCCTATAGCTTCACAGGAATTCAGAAGAATCAGGAGTGTTGAACATGGAGTGGAGGGACACTACAGCGCTTGAATACGCGCTTAGCAGCCGTTATCCGGCTGCTGACCGCGGAATTGGCGGGGGGTTATTCCGGTGTACTTTTTGAAGGTCTTCGTGAAGTGGCTTTGATCATGAAATCCGAGCCGTGTCCCTATATCAGCCAAGGAGAGAGTAGTATAACGAAGCAACCGCTTGGCCTCCTCCATTCGTTCCTGCTGGATGAACAGGGAGGGGGTAGAGCCCGTCTCCTGCTTGAACAGACGCGACAAATAATTAGGATGCAGACGCGCGAGCGCAGCTAGCTGCGGGAGGGTGATCTCCTCGTAGATATGATCCACTATATATTGCTTGCACAGCCGAATCGCATGCGAGCAATCAGCGTCTGCGGCTTGGGCCACCCGGTCAGTAAAATCGAAGTAAGCACGATCCATCAGCCGCGCTACCTCCTTGGGTGTAGCGGATTCCTCGATGCGCTGGATATAATCGTCACTGAGCGAATAGGCCAGCTCATAGTGCAGGCCTCCATCAATCGCTGCTCGGGTAACAAGCGCGATGCCACTAATGGATAGATTTTTCTGGCTGCGCAGATGGCTATTTTTGGACAGAATGCCGGTCTGCTCATAAGGGAATGTATTGAGCCATTCCGCCAATTCCGCTCGCTTGCCATCGCGCACCAGCTGAATCATCTTTCTCTCCCATCCGGGATGATGATGGTAGACGGCATTATGCTTGCGCTGTGCAATTGCAAGCTCCCGTTCCCGACGAGCTGTGGCCTCCTCGACAGCGGAGGCGATCCATTCTCTGCTCTGCAGTAGCTCGTTCAAGTCGAGCTCTTCCTTATAGATCATATGATAGAGCAGCAGCCCGTACCGGAACAGTTGACGGGCATCCATGACGGGAAGCTGATTATAGTAGTGAATGAGCGCTTCCCTCAGCTTGAAGGATGCATTCGCATCCCGCAGCAGTCCGTCAATTCGACCTTCCTGGACCGGTGCGAAGCATACCGGGCCGATCGCAATCCATCCATGACAGAGAGAGCGATCAATAAGCGGCAGGAGCAGCATCGTCTCAAAGAATGCTGTGACATGCAGAAATGGTGTGCGCTGCAAGCCAAGCTGAGATGGGGTGGGAAGTCCAGTCTGCACCGCGCCAAGCGGGTTGGAGCCGCCCGTCCCTGTCCAGACCGCGCCAGGGGTGCCTGCTTCATCCATGTAGAGCAGAGGCAGCCCGGTAGCATCATGAAGTAATCGGCAGGCCGCACTCAGCTCTTCCTGTGTAGGGAACAGCGGTTCATGACGATCATCCTTCTGTTCAGTACGGTTCATCCTTCACTCCTCCTTGTAGCCATTCTCGGCTAATTGTTGCAGCAGTTTTATTAGGCGATGAGTAGAGGGCTGCTCCAAGATAGGAGTCAGCTTTTATTATGTCATAATCATACAAAAAAAGTTTGAATTCTACAATAATGAAGCGCTTACTGCATTTATTATGTAATCAAATGGACATTCTATTCTGTAGAAGGAGGCAATGACGGATGGAGAGGGACTTGAAACAACTGGTAGCGCAGATGACATTGGAGGAGAAGGCAGGGCTATGCTCTGGGCTTGATTTTTGGCATTTGAAGGGCGTAGAGCGGTTGGGCATACCGTCGATCATGGTTACAGACGGTCCGCATGGACTGCGCAAACAGGACACGTCGGCCGATCATCTTGGTCTGACGAACAGTGTGCCGGCTACATGCTTCCCCTCCGCAGTCGGGCTTGCAAGCAGTTGGAACCGCGAGTTAATTCGCCAGGTCGGGGTGGCGCTCGGTGAGGAATGTCAGGCTGAGAATGTCGCTGTGCTGCTTGGACCGGGCGCCAACATTAAGCGCTCGCCGCTCAACGGACGGAACTTTGAATATTTCTCTGAGGACCCTTATCTGGCATCGGAGATGGCGGCGAATCACATCTCGGGGGTGCAAAGTCAAGGGGTTGGCACTTCGCTGAAGCATTTTGCCGTCAATAACCAGGAGCACCGGCGTATGTCCGTAGATGCGGTAGTTGATGAGCGTACTTTGCGGGAAATCTATCTGGCAGCATTCGAAGGAGCAGTCAAGCAGTCACAGCCATGGACAATCATGTCGTCCTACAACCGGGTGAACGGAACGTATGTCTCCGAGAACGAGCGGCTGCTGACGGATATTTTGCGTAACGAGTGGGGCTTCGAGGGCTTCGTGGTATCCGACTGGGGAGCCGTGAACGAGCAGGTGGACTCGCTGGCTGCAGGCATGGATCTGGAGATGCCGTCAAGCAACGGCATCGGCGAGCAAAAGATTGTAGCTGCGGTGCAGGAAGGGCGGCTGTCAGAGGCAGAGCTGGATCAGGCGGTGCTGCGCATTCTGGGCATCATTCAGCGTGCGGCTGACAACCGTCGTCCTGATGCTACTTACGACAAGGCTGCTCATCACCAGCTAGCCCGACAGACCGCGCAGGAGAGCATGGTGCTGCTGAAAAATGAAGGCGAGCTTCTCCCGCTGAGCAAGACTGCGAATGTGGCGGTCATCGGCGGCTTTGCGACGAAATCGCGCTATCAGGGCAGCGGCAGCTCCCATATTGTACCGACACGCCTCGACCAGGCCTACGAAGAGATGGCGAAGCTGTCCAGCGGCCAGCTCGTCTATGCTCAAGGGTATCCGATGGAACATGATCAGATTGACGAGGCATTGCTGGCGGAGGCTATTGAGGCAGCGCGCAACGCAAATACAGCGGTGCTGTTCGTCGGCTTGCCGGATCGCTACGAATCGGAGGGATTTGACCGTCAGCATCTTCAGCTGCCGGATAATCATCTCAAGCTGATCGAGGAGATAGCCAAAGTGCAGCCGCGGACTGTGGTCGTGCTGAGCAATGGGGCTCCAATCGAGATGCCATGGCTAGGGAAGGTACAGGCCGTGCTGGAGGGTTATCTGGGCGGGCAAGCCTTCGGCAGCGCTGTTGCCGATCTGCTGTATGGCGATGCGAATCCATCAGGGAAGCTGGCGGAGACCTTCCCGCTGGCGCTCGCTCATAATCCTTCGCATCTGAACTTTCCTGGAGAAGGTGACCGGGTTGAGTATAGAGAAGGCATCTTCGTAGGCTATCGATATTATGAAGCCAAGCAACTGCCTGTGTTGTTCCCGTTCGGCTTCGGGCTTAGCTATACTCGTTTTGAGTACACCGGATTGCGCATCAGTCAGCGGCGCATTCAGGATACAGGGACGGTAGAGATCGAGGTCCAGGTGAAGAATATCGGTGATCGCGCCGGTAAAGAAATCGTGCAGCTCTATGTGGCAGATGTACACAGTCAGGTCATCCGTCCGCAGAAGGAACTGAAGGAATTCGCCAAGGTGGAGCTTCAGCCTGGGGAGGAGAAGACCGTTGTCTTCAAGCTTGGCAAGCGCGCCTTCGCTTATTACAATACGGTGCTTGGCGATTGGCATGTGGAAAGTGGCGAGTTTCTCATTCGTGTCGGCGGAGCATCAGATCGCATCGCCTGCGAGGAATCGATCTATGTTGAATCGACAGTGGAGCTTCCTCAGAGCTATACTCGCAATTCTACATTGGGTGATCTGCTAGGAAATCCTAAGACGGCAGCTCTGGTACAGCCGCTGATGACCACATTCCAGCAGGAGGGGGCGTTCAGCGCAGAGACAGAGGATGAATCCCATAAGGGAATGATGGAGGCAATCTTCAAATACATGCCGCTCCGTTCACTCATCGCGTTCAGTGGCGGCAGAGTAACAGAGGCAGATATTGAGGCGGTGCTGGAGAGTCTGAGCACGTTATAATTTCGGGATCAGCATTTGCACGTTGTATGGCCGCAGAGGAAGCTCTGCGGCTATTTGGTTTGAGAGGAGATGTCCAGCCTGCAACCCATCTGCCTTCTCCCTCGTCCAATAGGATGACAGGGAGCTAGAAGCAGTGGATGAGTCACTGCCGCCCAACCAGGGTAATAGAGAGCATCCTGAAATGAACGGAGGAATTCATGATGAATACGAAGAGGAGCCGCACACATAGCTTGCTGATTCGATCCTTTGCTCTGGGTGTCGCCTTGAGCGCCGGTCTGAGCGCTACGCTGCCGCAAGGAGCGCTTCCGTTAGCTACTGCCGCAATCAGCTCGGCCTCGTCCCAGAGCGTCTATAACCAGTTCGCCGCGTATCTGAAGGATCCAGCCATGCTGAGCCAGGCACGCAAATATCTGCTGAACCATATTCATGAGACGATGCCTCATCATGCGACGCTTATGGTATTGCAGCTAGAGAATGCCCAGCATAAGGACATCGACGCGTTTGCTGCGAAATTCGATACGACCACCGTACAGCAAGCATTGGATCGCGCAGCACGTAAAGGAAAGTTAACGTTCACCAGTCTGCTGCAACATTTAACGGACAAAGGGACGATTCGACTGCTGGAAATGGCAAGAGATCGCGGTTATAAGCTGGAGACGATGGAAGGTATGTATTATCCTGTGGTTAACTATACTGAATATGATAGGTACGCGAGATATGTTAAGCCGGATATCGCGGCTTATATTCGAATTCGGACACAGGAGACGGTGAAGCCGTCGTCAGGGGACGCCGCGTTGCTGATCAGTTGGGGCGATGTAGTGAAGCGTGCGCTGGAGCGAGAGCAGTTCCTGGATTCTTATCCTGTCTCCAACAGGCGGGAAGCGGTGCAGGGGCTAATGAAGATTTCCAGAATGCAATTATTTTATGGCCTGAATAATACGCCGCTCTTTGATTACGAGTCGGGACGGATCCAGCCAGATGCGCTTGCCGCTTATCAAGCGGCGCTGAAGCAAGGAGCGGGCGACAGCAAGCTGCTGGCGCTGCTGGAGCAATTTCTGGATGTCGTGAAGAGCAATGGGGGCAAGCGAACAACTGAGGTGGACGCATTCTTGAAGAAGCATGTTGAATAGGCATTTCGAATAAGCTCAGAGAGTTCCAGATTCTTCAATGAGGGTGAGCAAGGAATGAGCTAGGGAAGGCACTGACCAGCAGGTTGGGTCTTCCTTATTTTTCCTGCACCAAAAAGGGCCATTTATCCGTTTAATCCACTACCCTGTCAAGGGTGGGCAAGCAGACTCCGCACGGGATTGGACTTCATACTCTCTTGACAAAGGGGTCAACACCTGAGAAAATCTAAACTAACGAACGTTAGGTAGGTGATGATGTGAGTGCCAAAGAAATTATGCAGGCGGCCTTGTCCAGCTTTGCCCATGATGGGTATGAAGGAGCCTCGCTGCAGAAGATCGCTGATGAAGTCGGCATTAAGAAGCCCTCTATCTATGCGCATTATAAGGGCAAGGAGGATCTGTTTTTGCATGTTACCCGTCACGTATTCGATACGGAGCGAATGCATATTCTGGATTATTTCGCCCGTAACCGTGATAAGCCGGTTGAACAGCAGCTCAAGCAGTTCTTTGACTGGATGCTGATGGAGTATGATCGGAGTGATCGAGCCAAATTTCTTATTCGAATGACCTACTATCCGCCCTCTGAGCTGTACGATCAGATAATTGAGATCGTCTATCCGTTTCTTGACAGCTTGCAGCGTCATCTCGTTCGGCTACTGCAAAGGGAAAAACGATCGGATCGAAAGAATATGAGCGACGCGGAGGAAGCAGCAGTGGCCTACGTAACCATGGCGGAAGGGGCGGTGATCGAGCTGGTAAGCGGCCGTAAAACCAGCTATCAAGCGCGGACAGCGGCAAGCTGGGCGGTATATTGCCGTGGAGTAGGCTTGAGTATGCAGCAGAAGCAGTAGGCACAAGGACGAGCTGCGGGCGATTTGCCCTATGAAAACTAGAGAAAGCAGGCATGAGCATGAATCGAATCTGGATGTATGTGATTATAGCGGGAATGATGGAGGTGGTATGGGTGACCGGGCTCAAGCACTCCACCTCTACGCTGGAGTGGATGGGAACGGGGCTGTCGATCTTCTTCAGCTTCTATATATTAATTATAGCTACGAAGCATTTGCCTGTCGGTACGGTATACGCGGTGTTTGCCGGACTGGGAACGGGGGGAACAGTCGTGGTGGAGATGCTCTTTTTCGGAGAGCCGTTTGCATGGGGGAAGGTGGCGCTCATCACGATCTTGTTAGGTGGCGTCGTTGGATTGAAGCTCACAAGCAGTGAGGAAGCACAGTCGTCCAGTGAACAACGGATCGGCAAGGAGGGAGTGCAATGAGCTGGCTTGCCTTATGCGTGGCGGGCTGCTTCGAGGTGCTGGGTGTGCTTCAATTGAAGCGTGTAGCCATGAAGCAGGGCTGGAGCGCAGTTCTCCTGCTGGTTATTTCCTTCGGATGCAGCTTTAGGCTGCTGACCTATGCGATGGAATCGATTCCGATGGGAACGGCATATGCCGTCTGGACAGGAATCGGAACGGCGGGAGCTGCTATAGTAGGAATGGCTGTCTTTGGCGAGTCGAAGGAATGGAAGCGGGTACTGTTTATCGGTATGATTCTGGCCTCAGCTATCGGATTGAAGCTAACAGCCTAGCTCTGTCTGCATATACGAATGCATGCTGCGCCCAGTCCAGACATGACGAATATAGGAGGGAGAACGGATGGCATCATCTGGATTATTCCGGCTGGACGCTAAGGCAAGTGGAATCCGCCCGATCGTGACAGCTTACTATTTCAAGGAGTGGAGTCGGTATGAGATGGCGCTGCACACGCATCCGTC
>Ga0160502_100317_pt1 | contig 41258 bp, 38 predicted proteins | sample DIDnMG_14_FD_108237 | JGI IMG/M metagenome (GOLD analysis project Ga0160502, IMG submission 108237) | Enriched soil microbial communities from UW Madison campus, WI, USA - DID2933_E24_Xylan MG | ecosystem: Environmental > Terrestrial > Soil > Unclassified | place: USA: Madison, Wisconsin... | reverse complement strand
TACTGGTTCACAGTGACCTATACGGAGAATGGAGATGTTAAAGAGTTTAAAGCTCACTTCTCATTAAAACGATAATTGTAATTGAATCTCAAATAAAAGGGCTGTCCGATTGGACAGCCCTTTCTGTTTAGGTTAAAATAAATCTGATGGAAAATCAAACACCTGACAGGTTTTCAAAACCTGTCAGGTGTAGTAGTAGATAAAGCAAATAAAAAAGCGATGTCTTGGCATCGCTTTTTTGTAGTATATGAAAAGTAAACACCTGACAGGTTTTGAAAACCTGTCAGGTGTAGCAATCTAAAATGATTACACTAGTTTAGATAAAATAGCGTTCAATGTTTCACTTGGACGCATAGCGTTGTCTGTTAACGATTGTGTTGGCTGATAGTAACCGCCGATATTTTGTGGTTTACCTTGAGCACCGATTAATTCAGCATCAATTTTAGCTTCATTGTCACCAAGTTCTTTTGCAATTGGTGCAAATTTAGCCTGAAGTTCGGCATCTTTAGTTTGTGTAGCTAAAGCTTCAGCCCAATAAAGTGCTAAATAGAAATGTGATCCTCTGTTATCAATCTGACCTACTTTACGAGCAGGAGATTTGTCATTAGCAAGGAATTTTTCAGTAGCCAGATCCAATGTTTCAGCAAGAACCAAAGCTTTATCGCTATTGAAAACAGTTCCTAAATGTTCTAATGATACTGCCAAAGCCAGGAACTCTCCTAATGAATCCCAACGTAAATAACCTTCTTCAAGGAATTGTTCTACGTGTTTCGGAGCAGATCCTCCGGCACCGGTTTCAAACAATCCGCCACCGTTCATTAACGGAACGATAGAAAGCATTTTAGCCGAGGTACCTAATTCTAAAATAGGGAATAGGTCGGTAAGGTAATCACGTAATACGTTTCCGGTTACAGAAATCGTATCCAATCCGTTTTTGATTCTCTCCAAAGAGAAAAGTGTTGCTTCAATTGGAGAAAGAATTCGAATATCCAATCCGGTTGTATCGTACTCTTTTAAGTATGTATTTACTTTTTTGATCAATTCTCTGTCATGCGCTCTGTTTTCATCTAACCAGAATACAGCAGGCGTATTACTTGCTTTAGCTCTGTTAACGGCTAATTTAACCCAATCCTGAATCGGAGCGTCTTTCGTCTGACACATTCTGAAAATATCACCGGTTGCTACGTTTTGTTCCATTAAAACTGTTCCGTTAGCATCCACAACGCGGATTACTCCATTAGCTGTAGCCTGGAATGTTTTGTCATGCGAACCGTATTCTTCGGCTTTTTGTGCCATCAATCCTACGTTTGGAACACTTCCCATTGTTTTTGGATCAAAAGCACCATTCTTTTTACAAAAATCAATTGTAGCGGTATATAATCCGGAATAACATCTGTCCGGGATAAGAGCTTTAGTGTCTTGTTGTTTGCCTTCAGCATCCCACATTTGTCCGGAAGTACGGATCATAGCCGGCATCGAAGCATCTACGATCACATCGGAAGGGACATGAAGGTTGGTAATTCCTTTATCGGAATTTACCATGGCCAAAGCCGGTCCTTTTTTGTAGGTATCCTGAATGGCAGCTTCTACTTCTGCCTGTTGTGGATGCCCGGCAATTTTAGCGTATACATCGCCTAAACCGTTACGGGTGTCGATGTTTAATTCTTTAAATAAAGCCGCATATTTTTCAAATACGTCTTTAAAATATACTTCAACGATCGCTCCAAAGATGATAGGATCGGAAACCTTCATCATGGTCGCTTTTAAGTGTACGGATAATAATACGTTTTTTGCACGTGCATCTTCAATTTCTTTGGAAACGTATTCTTTTAAGGCTTTTAAGCTCAACACCGAACTGTCGATGATTTCACCGGCTTTTAAAGGTGTGCTGGCTTTTAAAACAGTTGTTGTTCCGTCGTTAGCTGCAAATTCAATTTTAACATCAGTCGCTTCTGTCACAGTCACCGATTTTTCACTACCGTAAAAATCACCGTGGTCCATGCTCGCTACGTGTGTTTTGGAATCAGCAGACCAGGCACCCATAGAATGAGGGTTTGCTTTAGCGTAATTTTTTACCGCTTTTGGCGCTCTACGATCGGAGTTTCCTTCACGTAATACCGGGTTTACAGCCGATCCTAATACTTTAGCATATTTAGCTTTAATTTCTTTTTCAGCATCATTTTTAGGATCTTCCGGGTAATCCGGCAGGGCAAAACCGTGTGCCTGTAACTCTTTAATTGCCGCTTTTAATTGCGGAATCGAAGCTGAAATATTTGGTAATTTGATGATATTGGCTTCCGGTGTTGTAGCCAGTTTTCCTAATTCGGCCAAATCATCATTAATGCGTTGTCCTTCTTGTAAAAATTCCGGGAAGTTGGCTAAAATTCTTCCGGCAAGAGAGATGTCTCTTGTTTCTATTTCAATTCCGGATGGAGCCGTGAATGCCTGTACAATTGGTAAAAAGGAATGTGTCGCCAACATCGGTGCCTCATCGGTGATGGTGTAGATAATCTTTGATTTTTGTGACATCGTTTGAATTTTTTAAATCGTATCGAAATAATGTTAGTAGTGTCGGGCTTTTAAAAAGCGTAGCAAAGATACGAAAATCAATAGAAAATGCAGTTGTAATAAGCGGGTTAACTGTGGATTTAGGATTTTATTAATTTGGCGTTTAAAAAATGCTAAAATGATAATTTTGAGTGTTGAATTTTAGCGAAAAAAAAAGTCCCGACATGGTCGGGACTTGTTCTATAAAACATCGAAATAGAATTATCTTCTTCTTTTTTCTTTGATTTTTGCTTTTTTACCAGTAAGTTCTCTGAAGTAGAAGATACGAGCTCTACGAACTTTACCTCTTTGGTTTACTTCAATTTTTTGTAAAGCAGGCATGTTAACAGGGAAGATACGCTCAACTCCTACAGATCCTGACATTTTACGGATAGTGAAAGTTTCAGTTACACCAGCACCTCTTTTTTGGATAACAACTCCTTTAAAGAACTGAGTTCTTGTTTTTTCACCCTCTTTAATTTCGTAATAAACAGTGATAGTATCACCAGCTCCAAATTCAGGGAAATCTTTTTTCGCTACGAATTCGTCTTGAACAAATTTTAATAAATTTGACATGATTGTTATTGTTAATTGTTTGAATCAGAGCAACATTCACGGGTATCGTCAGAGGTTGGTCCAAATATGGGCGCAAAGATAGTGATTTTACATTATGCTGCAAGTGTTTTTGTAGTAAAAAACAATAAAAAATGCAAGTGGAATGAAAAAGCTATTTGCTTGATTATTAGTCTTCCAGTAAATCCGGACGACGGGTTTTGGTATGTTCGTAGGCTTTTTGTTCCCGCCATTTTTCAATTTCCGGGAAATTTCCACTCAATAAAATATCCGGAACCTTCCATCCTTTGTATTCCGCCGGACGTGTATAAATAGGTGGCGATAACAAATTATCCTGGAAACTGTCGGTTAAGGCTGAAGTTTCGTTACTCAATACACCCGGAATCAATCGGATGATACTGTCGGCTAAAACGGCCGCACCAAGTTCACCACCGGATAAAACATAATCGCCAATGGAGATTTCTTTTGTGATAAATTGATCGCGCACTCTTTGATCGACTCCTTTATAGTGGCCGCAAAGAATGATGATGTTTTTTAGTAACGACATCGAATTGGCCATTTTCTGGTTTAATGTCGCACCATCCGGAGTCATATAAATGACTTCGTCGTAGTCGCGCTCACTTTTTAATTTTGAAATACAGGCATCGATTGGCTCAATACTCATCACCATTCCGGCACCGCCGCCAAATTGATAATCGTCTACATTTTTGTGCTTGTTGGTACTATAATCGCGTAGATTGTGAAAATGAACTTCTACCAGACCTTTGCTGATCGCTCTTTTTAAAATAGAAGCTTCAAACGGACTCCTGATTAATTCGGGTAAAACGGTGATAATATCAATGCGCATATTCAAAAATTTTCGCAAAAATAGTCTAAAAAATAACAATGAGATTATTTCCCGGTTTTTTTAAGAATAAAGGCCTTTTGAGTAATTCGTTGTCCGCCTTTGTTATCCGGTATCGGATCGGAAACGCGATACAGTTCGAGTGTTTGCTGCGGACCATTTTTCCAGCCAAAGATAGCGGTAGAACCATCCGGGCGACTTAAAGAAATACTATTAATCGTATCGGTGATCATTTGCATACAATCGCCGGAATAACAGAGATTGTAATGATTATAACCCGGAAGTCCGGTAATGGTAAAAGCCGAAAAAGTAACACGGGTGCTTTTTAAAGCTTCCGGATATAGTATTTCGTAGGTACCGTCAATTAATTTTTTTGTCAGTACCGACTCAAATGTGGCTTTCGATTTTGTGAAAACCGAAGGCGTGGAAGCCGCGGTGTATTCGGTATCGTGCAACGTAAAAGTAGTATCGGAAGTCGCTTCCAGAATCATATCTTTTAGAGCACCGTTATTTTGATAGGCTTCCTTTAAAACATACTGGTTTCCTTTTTGCGTAAAGGCCAGTTTCCCGGTTTCAAATCCGTTTGAAAATACAATACTGTCTTTTTCAAACTTTATTTCGGTACCATAAAAAGGAATATCCCGTAATCGTTTTGTTTTAGATTGCTCTAAATAGGATGTATTAATAAACGTCCCCGATAGTTTATAGCCAGTTTCACTTTTTGAACAGGAAAAAAGTGCCATACAACTAACTATCAGAAAGATTCTATTCAGAGCAATCATAATAAGTTAGGTTAGACACCAAATTGTCTTAAATGATGATCAAGGTGTTTCCACTGTGCAATATCCCATTCTTCTGCCGTCATTGGTCCGAAAAATGGATGCTTTAGATTTTTAATCACCGAAGGTCCATTTTGAAAACGGCTAACATGTTCTATTAAGGTAGTCCTCGCAGCATCAAAATCGGGTTCGTGTGTGATGATAAATTCTTTTGCTGTTGGGATATTCGGATCAAAAGGTTTATCGTTGATTAATTTCTTTTTTGCCATTCGGCCAAATAAAAAGCCGATCAGACTTTGTTGTATCGTTAATTCCCCAAAAGCCACTTTTAACGGCGCCTGACAATGTTCCATCATCTGACTAACAGTCATTTTTCCCCAATGCGATAGGGAATGGGGCGACAATTGGTTGATTCGATCAATGATTTCCTGATTGGAATTCGTGTTATATAAGCTTTTCATAGGTTATTTTTTTGTGGCGACAATAGCGTAAACCATTGGTATTTTGTTATCCAGATGTTTGATACGGAATTTGTTTGGCGCAAATTCTTCTACTTCATTAAAACAGCTGTATGGCGAATAATCGTACTCTTCAAAGATATTAATTTCCAGTGTATTTTTAATAAGCGATTGGAATACTTCTGAAAGCGGATGATTCCAGCTTACCGACTCGTTTTTTAGAGGCGCTTCTTTGTCGGCATAGGTACCCGAAGTCGTTTCAATAATGGTTTCGGTATTGAAGTAACTGTATTCGATTTTTGTAAAATCATAATCAAACATCCATACCATCGGATGAAACTCGGCAAAAACGAATTTTCCACCGGGTTTTAGAAAATGATGGATCACTTTCGCCCATTTATCCAGATCGGGTAACCAGCCAATGGTTCCATAACTGGTAAATACGATATCGAATTCGCCTTCCAGCTGATTGGGTAAATCGTATACATCGGAACAAACAAAAGTAGCATCGAGATTGAGCTGCTCGGCCAGTTCGCGGGCTTTGGCAATGGCTTTGTCGGACAAATCCATACCGGTGGCTTTGGCTCCCATACGGGCCAACGAAAGGGTATCCTGACCAAAATGGCATTGCAGGTGTAATATTTTTTTTCCGGTTACGTCGCCCAATAAATGAAGTTCAATATCATTTAATGTTGATTTACCGTTTAAAAAGGCTTCCATATTATAGAAGTCGGAATCCACGTGGTAGTCCACTTTTTGGTTCCAGGTGGCTTTATTGGTTGCTAAATAATCTTTTGGAATTTCCATAGTGTGTTTTTTGATGGATGCTTTTCGGAAAAAGTCAGAAAAGTGCTTTACAAATATACTGTTTGTCCGTTTTTCTCAACATAGGTTGTTTATCTTTTCCTGTAATTTAAGATTTAATTAAGACATATCGGATTAATTTTGCGGCATGAACTTATCCAAAACAGATGTTGGCTTTATGGCCATTGCAACAGGTTTAATTGTCGCAAACCTGTATTATTGTCAACCCCTAATTATTCTTATCGCAAAAGAATTCGCTATTCCCGAAGATCAGGCCGGTACAATTACCTATCTAACACAGGCCGGATATGCTATCGGAATGTTTTTTATGGTTCCGTTGGGCGATAAACTGGAACGTAAAAAACAAATCCAGTTTACAACATTGGCGGCAGTTGTAGCGCTAATTATCGCGGCTACGGCTTCCAATTTCAGAATGCTGCAAATAGCCAGTTTCCTGATCGGAGCGGCTTCGATTGTTCCGCAATTGATTTTACCGTTGTCGGCCAGTTTAGCCTCGCCCGAACAAAGAGGAAAAGTCATCGGTACAGTGATGAGTGGTTTATTGGTTGGAATTCTGATCTCGCGAACCGTTAGCGGTTTTATCGGAGCATGGCTCGGATGGCGCGGTATGTTTTGGATTGCAGCCGTATTGTGTGTGCTGATTGTAGTAGTGATTCAGAAAAAATTCCCGGTAAACAAACCCGATTTTAAAGGAACCTATGGCGAATTATTGCAGTCGTTGTTTTCGTTGATCAAAACACAACCGATGTTACGTGAAGCCACTTTGATCAATGCGTTAAGTTTTGCGCAGTTTGGTGCTTTCTGGACCACGATGGTATTGTTGTTATCCGGTGATCCGTTTAATTTTAACAGTGCTACAATCGGACTTTTCGGTATCGTAGGGGCTTCCGGTGCTTTGGCGGCTCCTTTGGTTGGTAAACTGGGCGATAAAGGAAATCCAAGAGTGGTGATTGGTTATGGTTGTTTGCTATTATTGATCAGTTTTATAGTATTCTACTTTTCTTCGGAAAGTATGATCGGAATTATGATCGGAATCGTGTTCATCGATGTCGGATTACAGTCGGTACATATTTCCAACCAGACGCGGGTGTATTCGTTATTGCCTGAAGCGCGTAACCGGATGAATACCGTATATATGTCGTTTAGCTTTTTAGGAACGGCACTTGGATCGGCTTTCGGACTTTGGTTATGGAATTTCGGAAAATGGCACGCCTTTTCAATTGGTGGCGCGATGTTATCGGTAGCCTCAATTATTATTTATGCACTCACGTACAAGCGTAAATAAAGAAATTCACATTTTGTAAAATAAACTTATATTTGTTGCTCATTATATTTAAAATTAAAAAAAATGCAAGACGGAATTTACGCAAAATTTAATACGAACAAAGGTGTTATTTTAGTGAAACTAACGTATGATAAAACACCTGGAACAGTTGGTAACTTTGTAGGACTGGCTGAAGGAAATTTAGAGAACGATGTAAAACCTCAGGGAAAACCGTATTACGACGGATTAAAATTCCATAGAGTTATCGCTGATTTTATGATTCAGGGAGGTTGCCCGCTTGGAAGTGGTGTTGGTGGACCTGGATATCAGTTTGACGATGAATTTCACCCGGAATTAAAACACGATACACCAGGTGTGTTATCGATGGCAAATGCCGGACCTGGAACAAACGGATCTCAGTTTTTTATCACACATGTGGAAACGCCTTGGTTGGATAACAAGCATACGGTTTTCGGACATGTAGTGGAAGGACAGGATATCGTGGATGCAATCGCTCAGGATGATGTTATCGAAAGCCTTGAAATCGTTAGAGTAGGTGACGAAGCACAAAAATGGAATGCTATTGAATCGTTTCGTACTTTCGAAGGTTCCCGTGAAAAACGTTTAGCGGAGCAAAAACTTCAGGCGGAAGAAGCATTGGAAAAACTGGCTGCCGGTTTTGAAAAAACAGAAAGCGGATTGCGTTATAAAATGATCCAGAAAGGAAACGGAAAACAAGCTGAAAAAGGTAAAACGGTTTCAGTTCATTATTCCGGATCTTTAGAAAACGGAATGGTTTTCGACAGCTCGTATAAAAGAAAACAACCAATCGAATTCCCATTAGGAAAAGGTCACGTTATCGAAGGATGGGACGAAGGTATTGCCTTATTACAGGTTGGCGATAAAGCGCGTTTCGTGATTCCTTCTTATTTAGGATACGGATCTCGTGGTGCTGGTGGCGTTATTCCACCGGATGCAACCCTTATTTTCGATGTGGAATTAATGGATGTAAAATAATTCATTTTTTATATATAGTAAAAAATGCCCTATGTGGCAGTTTTTTTTGTTTTCAATACTAGGCGATTTGAGTATTTTTTGTCCGGATATTTCTTTTTAAAGTGTTAAAATGTCCTTTTTTAATATGCATGCATATTAGAATTGTGTTAAATTTAACAGTTCTTTATTAAATTATAACTTTTGTTAAAAGGTGTAATGTTCTTGTAACCAGTTGTTTGTTTTTATTTTTTATATAAACTGATTTTTTTTGCCCAAGCGATAAAAAAAATAGTATTTTGGGAATGTCAATTATTTGCAAATAACACTCGACAACTCAATTAACTTTAAAAATTTAGTAATTATGAAAAATAATAAAGACCTTAAAAAGCCTTTTTTTGCGAATTTCTTAGAGAACCAATTGTCTAACGAGGAAAAAAGTACCGTTCAAGGTGGTGATATCATCACATTGAAAACTGCTGATACGATCTACGTTACATTAAAATATCCATCAGATAACGAAGACGGACCTGGGCCAATCGTTACTTCTAAAAATTTGGATATGATGCAAACAATGAAATATCCATCGGATAACGATGAAACTGGAGGACCAATCTTAGTGCCAGACACAGATCCTACTATGTTGTAATAAAATTTACGGGCAATGAACTCTTTTGGGGACATTGCCTGTTTTTATTGTATGCCATGATATTATGTATAAGCCACAGTAATGATTTCTATACGATCGATATTGTAATAGAACGTTTAAAAGAACTGGGAAAAGAGGTTTTTCGATTAAATTCCGATACTTTTTCCGATCAGCTGGAATTTGAATATACAGTTGATCAAAATGGATACACTGTCCGATTAAAGCAAGATGGAGTATTGGTTTCTCTCGATACTGTCGAGGCCGTTTACTATAGGAAATTATGGTACATTGGTGTGCCGGACGATCTTGACGACGCCTTTAAAAATATGTATCTTCAGGAATATACTACCATGCGTAGTCTTTTTTTTGAATCCCTCCGTCATCTTCCCTGGATGAATCCTATGGAATTGGATCACCGGATAGGGGAAAACAAACTGGAACAACTGGTCTTTGCCCGTAAATCGGGTTTAAACATACCGGAAACGCTTATGACCAATGAGCCTGAAAAGGTAAAAACGTTTTTCCATACAGTTTGTAACGGCAATATGATTGCCAAATTACACGGCTCTTTATCCCGTAGTATGAAAGGGGATACTCCTTTTTTTCCAACAACCCGAATCGAAGAATCGGATCTGGAACGTTTGGAAACTTTAGCGTACTGTCCGATGATATTCCAGCAAAACATCGAAAAAATGTATGAACTGCGAATTATCTATGTCGACGGTATTTTTTTTACCGGTAAAATTAATGCCCAGGCTTCAGAAGCCGGAAAAACCGATTGGCGTGCGGCAAAAGATATTATGCCGTCCTGGGAATTATATAGCTTACCGGAACCGATCTGTCTGGCGCTGGAAAAAATGATGCGCGACATCGGTCTGTATTTCGGAGCGATTGACATGATCCGCCAAAAAGATGGACAATATGTCTTTCTGGAAGTAAACCCTCAAGGGGAATGGGGCATGATTCAACGGGATTTGGGTTACCCGATCGGGCAAACCATAGCCGAAAAACTGGTAGCAAGAATCTGCTAAGGCAACCTTGCTTTTGTATTTGAAAATTAGTAATAACTGTTATATTGAAAACACCCGGTTTGGGACTGTAGATAACACAAAAAAATAGTTATGGGAAAAGTATTGATCATTACGCATTCTCAGGATAATGAATGCATCGACATCGTATCGGGAAAAATTAGAGAACATGGCGGAGAACCGATCCGTTTTAATGTAGATGAATACCCGCTTAAATATAGTTTAAGCAGCTGTTTTGAAAACGGAGAATGGAAAATATATCTGGATTATGAAGGAACCCGTGTGGATCTTCATGATTGTGCGGCCTTATGGTACAGACGCAGTATGAACTTGGGGGGTAACCTGAGTGAAGTGCTGGAAAGAGAATATCTGAGTAGTACCTATGGCGAAATCCGCGCTACTTTGTTTGGATTTTTAGAAAGTTTACCTTGTTTCCAGATCGGAAAATATAGTAAATACAGACGTTTGGATAGTAAAGAAGAACAAATGCGTGTTGCCGATTTTCTGGGGATGAAAGTTCCGGAAACCTGTATTACCAATAGTCCGCAAGAGGCAAAACGTTTTGTAAGAGAACATCCGAAAGGAGTGATTACCAAAATGCAAAGTTCCTTCGCGATCGATAGAAACGGAGTGGAAAATGTGGTATTTACCAACCTGATCAAGGAAGAGGATCTGGACGAAATTGACACCTTACAATATTGTCCGATGCAATTCCAGGAAAAACTGGAGAAAAAAGTCGAATTGCGAATTACAATCGTAGGCGATGCGGTTTTTGCCTTCGAAATCGATTCTCAAAAACTGGATAATGCCCGATTAGACTGGCGTCGTGAAGGCGTTGAGTTGTTAAAAGATTGGACACCGTATGAATTGCCTTCGGATTTAAAAGATAAGTTGCTACAGCTTATGGATATGTATGAAGTGAACTACGGCGCGATCGATGTTATTGTAACACCGGACGATGAGTATTATTTCCTTGAAATCAATTCGGCCGGAGAATTTTTCTGGTTGGACCGACTAATGGAAGGTAATCCGATTTCGGAACAAATAGCTAAGGTGCTTTTAGGTAAGGCAAACCGTAGGTATACACCGGTTTTTGAAAGAAATACGATGACTGTTTAGAGTCATATTATAAATTATCTCATACAAAAATTAAAAGCTCTCATTCGGGGGCTTTTTTTATTTGCTTTTGTATTTTTACAATCCTTATTTAATGATTATGCGTTACCTATATATATTACCGTTGTTTTTTAGTTTTTTTACTGCCAAAGCGCAGGTTGCCGCACAACATTGCGGTTACGATTTTACGTCCTATCTGGTGTTGGATGTCCATGAAAATGGTAAAAAAGAAACCATCAAAGATTTAAAAATTACAATTGTGGATAGTGCGGGAAATGATGTGATCAACTTGAATAATGTCTATAGTTGGACCAATGCAAACAAGGCGTTGGTTTTTTCCCTGAATTATAAGATTGACGATACCGGTAAAAGAATTACCGCAGAAACCGATAAAAATGTAAAGAGCCGTTGGTTTTTTCCTTTTGCAAAAGAAAATTATCTGCTTTCGGTAGCAAACACATTTCCGGCCGAAAACTTTTCGATTAAAGTAGAAGACATCGACGGAAAGGCGAACGGAGGCTTGTTTAAAACACAAATCGTTCCGTTAAACAGTTATAATATGTATGTGTTGTGTTCGGCACAAAACGAACGCCAGGCAATGCAGTTCGGACCAAGAACGAACCGACCTGTGGAGATTATTCTGGAACGTTAGGCAGTAGGCATAAAAAAACACCGTCAGTATAGGAAGGTGTTTTTTTAGGATTATTCTTCAATCGGGTTGGAAACCGAAATAATTCGGAGTGATTTTACTCCGGCCGGCATTTCCCAATCGACTTCGTCATTTTCTTTAAAACCGATCAGCGCGATACTCAGCGGTGCAATTACCGATACTTTTCCTTCTTTGATATTGGAAAGTTGCGGCAATACAATCTGAATTTTCATACGTTGTTTGGCTTTTGTATCTTCAATTTCCACAAAAGAATTGATACGTACAATATTGTCTTCCAGGACATCGTTTTTGTTTACAATGGCTCGGTCCAACTCCTGCGACAATTGCATTATTTCTTTTTTACTGGTACTGTTCTGACTACTTTTTGTCAATTCACGAAGTAACTGATAATCGGTCAGTGTTAATACAGGTATTGGTTTCATAACTATTATCTTTAAAAATTAGACATTTCCTTTTTACTATTCGTTTCTTTTTCTTTAAAATACAACTCGGCGAAACTCTGGTTGGAATTCCCCGATGTTCTGCGGTAAAATACACCTGGTGTAATCTCTTTCGGGTTTTCAAAACCACAGGCTCCGATAAATTCACCTAAAGCTTTCATCGTATTTTTATGGAAATTCGCAACACGCACACTCTTATCGGTAATATCAATTCCTTTGTATAGCGCTTTATCCTGAGTCGCAATTCCTACCGGACATTTTCCGCTGTCACACTGTAATGCCTGAATACATCCCAGAGAAAACATCATTCCACGCGCACTGTAACACGCATCGGCACCCAAAGCCAGTGCTTTTGCCATGTCGAAAGCCGAAATTACTTTTCCAGCAGCAAGAATTTTGATTTGCTCGCGGATTCCGTATTGACGCAGGGTAGCGCTCACAAATACCAAAGCATCCGATAAGGCCATTCCCATATAATCGATAAATTCCATTGGAGCGGCTCCGGTTCCGCCTTCGGCGCCGTCAACGGTGATAAAGTCCGGGAAAATCCGGGTTTCCATCATGGCTTCTACAATGGTTACAAATTCGTCCTGACGACCAATACAGATTTTAAAACCAACGGGTTTCCCATTCGATAACTGTCGTAGCTGATTGATAAAATACAACAGTTCGATAGCATTACTAAACGCCGTATGTGCCGATGGCGAATGTACCGTGGTATACGGTTCGATACTACGAATCTTAGCGATTTCGGGCGTGTTTTTTTCCGCCGGTAATAATCCGCCATGGCCCGGTTTGGCACCTTGCGACAGCTTTAACTCGATCATTTTTACTTCCGGATAAGCAGCTCTTTCGGCAAATAATTCATTCGAAAACGTACCGTCCTGATTACGACAACCAAAATATCCGGTTCCGATCTGCCAGATCAAATCACCTCCCTGACGGTGGTAGTCACTAATACCACCTTCGCCGGTGTTGTGCGCAAATCCGCCCATTTTGGCGCCTTTGTTTAGCGAAGTAACGGCCGTTTTACTCAACGCTCCGTAACTCATCGCACTAATGTTTAAAATACTGGCACTATAGGGTTGCAAACATTGCGTATTTCCAATCGTAATACGGAAAGTTGATTCATCTGCTTTTTTAGGATATACGGAGTGTGCCGCCCATTCGTATCCGATACGATTCGGGTCGTCCTGCATTCCAAAGGATATCGTTTGTTTTTCGTTTTTGGCCCGTTGGTAAACGATAGATCGCTGACGTCGGTTAAAAGGTTTCCCGTCCAGTTCGCCTTCAAAGAAGTACTGTCGGAATTCGGGGCGAACCGATTCGAACAGGTAACGCATTCTACCAATTAACGGGTAGTTACGACGAATAGAGTGGCGCGGCTGAAAGGTGTCGACAGCAATAATAACCATCAGGGCTATCGGAAGTAAGAGGACTTCCCAGGCCAAACCGTGGAATTTTACAAAATACAAACCTGCGATTAAAGCGGTAATCGCTACAAACCAAATAATTTGACGTGCAACAAGGGATGCAAAAAACTTTTTAGATGTCATGATAAATATACAAAAGAGTCCGGCAGCGTTTATCGGCCGAAAAAAATTAATTTACTGTATAAAGTGTAAAGGATGTACCCGCGTATATATGCAAAAAGAAAAACGAACTATATACGGGGCCTAATTGATGAAGGCTTTGCTGTGCGAAAATAGAACAGCCATACCGCGTTTCCTTACAGAAAGCAATGGCCTGATAACCGTTAATAGAGGACTACTTAACATGGTGTTCTTTTTATTTACACAGGGCAAAGGTAGGTATTTTTTTTATATCTGTATTATTTCCACTTAATATTGCAGCCCAGACTGGGTTTTTGAATCGGATTGATCACCCTGTTATAAACGATTCCGTCGATAGCACCCCGTAAGTCGCTTCCGCTGGTAGGAATACCGTTTCCAGGTCGGCTGTCATCCAATTGTCCACGGTAGACCAGTTTATTCAAACTGTCGAATAAATAGAAATCGGGCGTACAAGCCGCATCATAGTCGCGCGCAACTTGTTGGGTTTCATCATACAGATAGGGAAATTCGAATTTGTTTTCAAAGGCAAATTCGGTCATTAATTCCGGGGCATCCTGAGGATAATTAACAATGTCGTTACTCGAAATCGCTATAAAACCAACGCCTTGTACGCGATAGTCGTTAGCAATTCGAACCACTTCTTCGATAACATGGTGTACAAACGGGCAATGGTTGCAGATAAACAGAACCACGGTGCCTTTTTCGCCTTTTAAATCGGAAAACGAACAAAACGTATCCGACGAATTGGTGTCTTTTAGGTGAAATTCAGGAGCAATAGTGCCTAACGGTAACATATTTGACGGAGTACGGGCCATTTTTATCGGTTTGTTAAAAGTGCCTAAAGATAAGAATTTACCGAATGATTTGCTAATTTTGAAAAAAACGAATCTAAAAAGAAAATGAACCAAGAGACTATTTCGTGGGCCGATTTTGAAAAAGTAGAAATGAGAGTCGGAACCATTTTGGAAGTTAACGATTTCCCCGAAGCCCGTAAACCGGCGTATCAACTGACGATCGATTTTGGAGCCGAAATCGGAATCCGAAAATCATCGGCACAAATCACCAAGCATTATACAAAAGAAAGCCTAACCGGCCGACAAATAATTGCGGTTGTGAATTTTCCTAAAAAACAAATCGGAAAGTTTATGAGCGAATGTCTGGTTTTGGGTGCTGTTGCCGGAGAAGGTGACATTATATTATTGTCTACCGATTTTAAAGTAGAAAACGGATTGCGAATTGCCTGATCAGGAATTAGCCCATTTCGAGAACGAATAGGATTTACTATCGCGATATAAGTGGACTTTTTCCCGAAATTGTAGAGGTGTTAGCCCGGTGTGTTTTTTAAAAAAGCGCCCGAAATAGGAGGGATCTTCAAATTGTAAATTATAAGCAATCGTGTTAATAGGCTGGTCTTGTAGCAATTGCTTTTTGATTTCTAATAGCAACTGCTGATCCAAATGCTGTTTTAAGGTTTTACCGGTAGCCGATTTTAAAAGGCTGCCCAGATATTTTGACGTACACTGTAATTGGGCCGCATAAAATCCGGGTTCCCGTTCGGTAGTAAAATGTGTTTTGATCAATTCAAAAACAGGATATAACCGGTCGTTTAGCTTTTTGTTAACGGTCGGTTTATAGTGTTTGTCTAAAGCGAGTAAAAGCGCCTGCAAATAATGTTTGATCAAATTAAAGTTGATCGTTTCACTTTGCTGCTCCATTTGGATCAATTCCATGAGTTTTTTAAAAACAGGTTGGGTTTCGGTCGGAATATCCACAAATTTAGCTTCCTGAAACGGAACAAACAATTGCAATTGTAAAGCGGCAATATCCAGGAAGTTTTTATCAAAAAGTAAAGCCTTCGCACTAAGGTTCGTGTCGTTTAGATAATGTATTTGCCCGGGAAGAAGCATATAAACACGGTTCGAATGTACCGGTAGCGCTTCAAAGTCTATATAATGTGTACCGTTGCCATTTTCAAAAAAAAGAATTTCATAAAAATCGTGACTATGCGGTGGCATTTCAAACAATATGGGATGTTGCTGGTAGTTGTAATCACATAGAATAACCGGACGTGTATAGTCCGGAAATTCAAGGTTGTGTAACATTATTATATCGGTTTCTGCCATTGCATTAAACATTCGATTTCCCCGGTACCAATTTCCAGACTTTCTTCTACAAGGGTAAATCCCTGTTTCTGATAAAAATGAATACTCGGGCTGTTCTTTTTATAAACTTTTAATTCGATAACGGACTGTTCCTGTTTTACAAAATCGATCAGTTGTTTTCCGATTCCTTTGCCTTGCTGGTCCACAGCTACAAATATAGCAGCCAAAAAGGAATCGACCATAGAAATAAATCCCCCGATGGTATTGTTTTCGATAAAAATATAAGTTTCGGAGTTGGGTAAATAGACGGTGGCCATTTCCGTTTTATGGGCTTCCCAGTATTCGGCAGGAATAAAATCATGAGCTTTTACTGAGGCGGTATACCATAAGGCAACGGTTTCTTCAATTTCGGAAGGGTGTATTTTTCGTATCATTTTGCTTTTAAATTATTTGCTGACAAAAATAGTAGGGATTGAACGAAACCTTATCGGACAAACGGAAGATAGTATCGGACTTTTGGACAATAACCTATAGTTATTGAAATACTCTTTAGGCTATTGTCGTCCAGATCACGGCCAAGGACACTACGGAAATAAACAACCATAACAGGATTCCCTGTAATAAGGGGCGTATTCCAGCTTTTTTAAGTGATTCGCGGGTTAGTCCGGCTCCGATAAGAAATAAAGTGATCACCAAACCTTTTTTAGCTATCAGTACAATGGTGTCGTTTAAAACCCGGAAATCGGGAAAGTAACTGTTCCAAAGCATCGCTAATACAAAAAGAAAAATAAAATAAGGAATTGAAATCCGACTTTCTTTGTTTTTAAAGATAAAGGAAGTAGCCAGTGACAACGGAATAATCCAAAGCGCACGTTGTAGTTTTACGGTGGTGGCAACCTGAAGTGCCGTATCGCCAAACCGTTGCGCCGCACCTACTACTGAACTGGTGTCGTGTATGGCAATGGCACACCACATCCCAAATTGGGATTCACTCATGCCAAATAAATGTCCTAAAAACGGAAACAGGAACAGCGCAATGGAATTCAGAATAAAAATGGTTGCCAGTGAAACCGATATTTCGGATTCGCGGGCTTTTATAATTGGTGTTAGTGCGGCAATGGCACTTCCACCACAAATTGCTGTTCCGGCCGAAATCAGGAAGCCGGTTTTTCGTGGAATCCGTAAAAATTTACCAAGGATAACACCAAGGATAAGCGTCGCCGTAATGGATCCGATTGTAAATAGAAAACCTTCTTTACCGGTTTGTAGTGCATCGGTCAGATTCATCCCAAATCCCAAACCGACTATAGAAAACTGCAATAGGATTTTGGTGACTTTATGACTGATCTTTTCAAACGGATTGCCAATAAACTGCGTGAGGATAAAACCCAATAAAAGGGCTAATGGAGCGCTGATAAATGGAAAAAAACATAAAGTGATACCGAAAAGATAAATTCCTTTTTTGAAAGTAGGTGTAAGTTGTAAAAATGGCATGATGTTTTGTTGTTTATTGACAAAGTTCCGTCAATAAATAAAGCAACACCAATGATAAATAGTTATAAGCTATAACTTTTGGTTATACTGTTTTGAGCAAATCGTAAAAACATTTCCGGAATTTTTTCCAATTGTCCTTGTAAATGCGTAAAGTAAAAGAGACGTTTAATGTCGATGTCATCGATATCAATTATTTTAAATTGCCCTTCCACGATTTCTTTGCTAACTGCCGAAATTGAGAGCAAGGCCATACAGTTGGAATTTGCCAGAAACGATTTTATACTTTCCGTACTACCAAGTTGCATAATCAGGTTTAATCCATTTATCGAAATATCGTGTTTGCGGAGTTCATGCGCGATAATTTCCAGACTGCCAGAGCCAGTTTCCCGTAATACTAACGGAATACTAAGAAATTCGGCTTTACTAATCCTGTCTTTGTTTGCCAATTCCTGAGAAGTATGTACCACGGCTACAATTTCGTCTTTTAGAAATGGGACGTATTTTAAATCCTTGTTTTTGGATTTTCCTTCCACAATACCCAATACCACTTTTTTCTGTAGTACTGCTTCTTCTATTTTTTCGGTATTGGCATCAAGTAACGAAATTCGAATGTCCGGGAAGTGCTTGTAAAAATTAGCCAGTATCGGTGGAAGGATATAATGACTCAGCGTCGTACTCGCGCCCAATAACAATTCGCCGGCCTGTTTTTCTTTGAGTAATCCCAGATCGTATTGGATTTTCCGGTAGATTTCAAAAATCGATTCTGCATGTCGGTATAGGATTTCTCCGGCCTCCGTAAGTGTTATTTTATTTCCCCGGCGTTCAAATAAACGGATATCCAGTTCGGTTTCCAGTTCTTTGATATTTTTGGTAACCGCCGGTTGGGTGATGCATAAGACATCCGCAGCTTTGGTAAAGCTTAGGTGACTGGCAACAGTATGGAATACTTTTAGGCGTATATCAGACATGTTCGGAATGATTGCATTAAATTCAAAGATACAATTTAATACTGGTTTTATGGCTTTATACTTCGTAAGGCGCGCTTGATTATAGCGGCCGTTTCTTTACTTTGACTTTCTTTTTCCCACTTTTTGCACAAATTGACCACAAAATCCGGTCGGGTTTTGGAGGCATCATTAAGCCAGTTGGCTACACTGTCGCGAACATATTTGGAAGTGTCTGATTTTAAAGGCTCCAGAATTGCGGTTGCCAATTCGGGAGTTTCTTTTAAGGCTTCGATATGTTTGCACCAAACACCTCTTGGCCGGATGGATTCGCAGGCAAACCTACGGATATATTCGTTTTCGGAAATGGTCCACGGCGTGAGTAAACGAATGGCCTGCTCCAGATTTTCGGTAATGTCGGCACGAAGTGCAATCCAGCTGATTTCCCGTACGCCGAAATGGCTATCCGCGGCAAATGGACGCATCCGTTCCAGTTTTTCTTCCAGAGAAAGCTCACTTTTTCCAATAAAATAAGTCGCCCAACAACGTACGGTATCCGACGGATGTGTGGCGAGTTTTTCAAACAAAGTCGTATCGTTGTAAAGATAACTTTGGGTTAAAAGACTCACACCAATTGTTTCGTTGACAACCGTGACGGTTTGTTTCTTCAGATTGGCAATATCGGTCAGTATATCGTTGAGGTAGTCTTTGCGGTTCAATTGTAGCAATACCGCTTCCAACAGTTGTTTCGGATTGATGGCCAGCCATTCGTTGAGGTTGGCCGATTCGATACTACCATTGTTGAGCTGTTCCCGTATTTCCGGAGGGATTTGAGCGATGGTCCGGGCGCCTTTTCGTATGGTCATAATTGGACTATTTGTATGTTTAGTTATGAGCAATAACAAATATAACTAGAATTAATCCTAAGAATAACTGCGACGTGATCAATTGTGATTTAGGATTCCAGATATTTCGATTATTTTTGTAAAGATCATCGCTTTAAATGAAGCACACAATACCGCATTTTTTTACCCCATAGGGCGAAAAAGGACACTTTTACTGGATTTCAATATAGTCCGTAAAATAAAATTCTGATAAAAAACATGAAAACCAAAATACGTATTACCGAAAATAAGATTTGTCCGTTGGAAGAAGCCGTGAATACCATTAGCGGAAAGTGGAAAATTCCGATTTTATGGCAGATGAATGAAGGTGTTCGCCGACCGAGTGAATTTTTGAGGGGGATTGCTGTGGTCGACCGTCGGGTTTTAAACCAGCAACTTCGGGAAATGGAATCCGACGGATTGATACAAAAAGAAGTATTTCCGGAAGTACCGCCACGAGTGGAATATACGCTCACACCTTTAGGCGAAGATCTGGTTCAGGTACTATGGTCGTTAAATAGTTGGGGCGAAACCCTGATTGCGCACCGGGAATCACAATATACCATTTGATTTTACGTTAGAATCTTGTAAAAATAAAACTACATGACAGCTCCCCAATGGCTCCTGCTTTTACTATTTTTATCCGGAATACCAACTGTAGTCGCACAGGTTGACAGTACGTATATCGGGAAATTTCCCCAGGAATATTCGGCTCGGATATATTTATCCCGAAAGTTTGTGACGTTAAACAGTGAATACCCGGATGCCGATAACAAGGAATATACGGCCAATAGTCCGTTTGCCATTGGAGCAGGTTTTACCTGGGGTAATTCCGGATTGAGTTATAGTTACGGGTTTGGTTTCCTGGCGGATAAATCGAAAGGAGAAACCCGGTATTTTGATTTGGAATACCATTATTACGGACGAAAAATTGTTCTCGACTTCTTCGGATTGGATTATAAAGGATTGTATTATCAGGATACGGAAAATGACGTGCTGAATATGTATCCGGATGCACAACTGACTAATATCGGCGTTTTTGGGCAGTATGTTTTTAACGGAGAACGCTTTTCCTATCGGGCGGCTTTCGATCAGGTTCAGGTGCAGTTAAAATCGGCAGGTAGTTTTTTACTCGGTGGAGGAGCGTATTACAACCGGGTTCGCGCCGATAATGTATTTGGTTTCCGAAAAGAATTGTATCAGATCGGACCAAGCCTTGGGTATGCCTATACCTGGGTGATCAACCCACAGTTTTTTGTAACAGGGTCTTTAACGCCGGGCGTTACCATGGGGTTTAAAAACTTCGAAGATAAGATTGACTGGAATCCCAGTTTGTTTTTCCGCTTTGCGTCTGGCTATAATATCAATGACTGGTCGGTTAATCTTTCTTTCCTTATGAACCGATTGTATGTTTCCTATGAGCAAAGCAACCAGGTAGGTGTAAGCACTGCCACTTTACAGCTAATGCTGGTGAAGCGTTTTGACAGTTCTTCCCGGTTGCTTAAAAAATTGCCTCGACTTTAGCAGATCAAAAAGGATAGCTATAACCAGCTGCCAAATTTGCGGATAAAGTGTTCTTTTGCGAATTGTACCAAAAAACAATACCCAATTAATATTCCGATTAACCATGGAAAATAGGCTAACGGTAACGGTTGCAGGTTTACCGAATGCGCAAACGGCGTAAACGGAAGTAACAATCCGATTAGCATTACCAATGAGGTTAACGCAACTACCGGAGCGGTGGCCCAACTTTGCAGAAACGGAATTTTTCGGGTACGGATCATATGAACAATCAATACCTGTGAGAGCAAGCCTTCTACAAACCATCCGGTCTGAAACAGATGTTGATGCTCGGGTGCATTGGCTTTAAAAACATAAAACAATACGGCAAAAGTAATATAGTCAAATATGGAACTTACCGGCCCGATATACAACATAAACCGACTAATACTGTTGGCATCCCATTTTTGCGGTTTTTCCAGAAAGTCGTCGTCCATTCGATCCCATGGAATGGAGATTTGTGAAATGTCGTATAACAAATTCTGAATCAATAATTGTATCGGTAACATCGGTAAAAACGGCAAAAAAATACTGGCACCAAGCATACTGAACATATTGCCAAAATTGCTACTGGTGGTCATTTTGATATATTTGATGATATTCCCGAAAGTCCGGCGGCCATAAATCACCCCTTTTCGTAGCACCATCAGGTCTTTTTCCAATAAAATAATGTCGGCGCTTTCTTTGGCGATATCGACAGCGGTATCCACCGAAATACCTACATCGGCGTTGCGTAAGGCCGGTGCATCGTTAATTCCGTCGCCCATAAAACCTACCGTATGACCTTGTTCCTGAAATAAGGTAACAATTCGGGATTTCTGTACCGGATTTAATTTGGCAAAGATACTGGTGGTTTCCAGACGTTTGCTTAATTGATCATCGGTTAGTTGGGCGATTTCAGTTCCCAATAAAACCTGATGGAACGGAATACCCACGTCCCGACATATTTTTTTCGTTACAATGTCGTTGTCGCCGGTTAATACTTTGATCGAAACACCGAGTTTTTGTAAACTTTCGATGGCTGGTTTGGCTGATGGTTTGGCCGGATCAAGAAAGCCGATAAACCCCGTGAGTACCATATTGTTTTCGTCGGCGATGCTATAATTCGCACTTCGACTGTCGTATTCTTTAATCGCAACCAATAAAACGCGTAAACCGTCTTCGTTGAGTTTTTTGGAGGTCTGCATGACCGTAGCCCGGATGCTATCGTCCAACGGTACTATAGCATCATTTTCAATATGAATCTGCGCATTTTCACCGGGATAAAAGGCATGGGAACAAAGTCCAAGCAATTCTTCCACGGCGCCTTTACAAATGAGTAGCTGTTTCCCGTTTTTTTGTTCCAGAATAACACTCATACGACGGCGTTGAAAATCGAACGGAATTTCGTCTACTTTACGGTAGTTTTCTTCCACTTTTAAATAATCGTGCAGTTCAACGTGTTCGAGCACGGCTACATCCAACAGGTTTTTGAGTCCGGTTTGGTGAAAGCTGTTAAAATAGGCCCATTTTAAAACTTCGTCATCTTCGTTTCCCAAAACGTTGAGGTGCCGTTCCAGAATGATTTTATCCATGGTGAGCGTTCCGGTTTTGTCGGTACACAAAATATCCATAGCGCCAATGTTTTGGATTGCGTTAAGTCGTTTTACGATTACTTTCCGCTTACTCATGTTTTTAGCGCCTTTTGCAAGATTGGCGGTTACGATCATCGGGAGCATTTCCGGGGTTAATCCAACCGCAATCGCGATAGCAAAAAGCAACGCATCCAGCCAGTTGTTTTTGGTTATACCATTGATCACAAAAACCAGCGGAACCATAACCAACATATAACGAATCAATAGCCAACTTACTTTATTCACGCCTTTGTCGAAACTGGTTTCCGGGCGTTTGCCGCTAAGGGCTTTGCCGATTTTACCCAAATAGGTGTCTTTTCCGGTCGCAACGACAATAGCGGTTGCCGTGCCACTAATAACATTGGTTCCCATAAAACAGCTGTTGTCAAATTCCAATACCGATTTGGAGGCATCAGCGATGATCGGGCTTTCATTTTTTTCCAGCGGAAGTGATTCTCCGGTTAAAATCGCCTGACTTACAAACAGGTCTTTCGATTGCAGAATCCGTATATCGGCCGGAATCATATCGCCGGCGCTTAGATAAACCACATCGCCCGGTACGATGTCTTTAAAATTGACTTCCTGTTTTCCGGAACTACCGCGCAATACTGTAGCGGTGGTTTTGACCATGTTTTTAAGTTCTTCGGCCGCCTTATTGCTACTGAATTCCTGCCAGAAGCGAAGTAAGGAGCTTAAGATAACCATAACACTCACCACGACTATGGTTTTATAATCCTGTTGTCCCGGTTCGGCCAGAATAATGTCCATCACAACCGAAATCATCAATAACACCAATAGTACAATGATAAACGGATTGATAAACGCACTCAATAATTGGCTGTACCACGGATCGGGTTTTTCATGTAGAATTTCGTTCGATCCGTAGACCTTTCTTTTTTCGTCGGCCTGTGCTTCGGATAATCCTTCCGGTTGACTTTCCAATAGGGTGTAAATAGCAGTGGTATCGGCTTTTGCTGTTTCGAAAAGCCGGTTGGTTTCAAAAACCGGAAAACCCTTTGGGGTGATTTTTATTTTTGAGCTAAACATTCGGATACTTTTTTAGATTGGTGGTTTCTTTTATAAGCGGATTTCGTTTGAACACGATTTCCGACCGAGGGTTTCGGCCAAAAATGAATCCAGGTCAAGTCCTAGAAAAGTATCGTAATTTTTAACCGGTAGCTTTTGTTTAACCGGTTTGAAAAAGCTAATGATTGAAAAAAAGAATTTCATGACATCCATGTTTTTGTCGCTATAAGACAAACAACATCGGCTTGCCTTTATAGAGAAATGTTAGTACTTAATTCGGGATAATCGTCCATGATTATAATTATTATTAGGGCAAAAGTAAGGCAAGAATTCGAACAGAGCTGTTAGAGACACTTTAGAATATTATTAGAAAAATATTAGAGCGCCTGTTTTATACTTTAAAAATGTAATTAAGGAATATAGTTATTATTCAGTAATATAAACCTTAATTTTTTATTTTTAGTTAAAATTAGGCTTTGAAAAATTAGTAAAACGGTGTTTTTTTAGTAATTTAGGTAGCACGATCCCCCAAAACCCAAATTCCTATGACCGCAACTATTTTTAGCAATGCTATTTCTGGCAGCATCCGGTATTTTAAAACCGGAAATGATTCCGATAACCTATAAATTCCGAAGTAGTATGAAAACGGCTTTGTTATGTTATCAGGACGGAGCTTTTACCAGTGTAAGAAACGATGAGGCACTCGTTTTTTCCGAAGCACAGCTGGTAATGGGCTTTGGCGCTCCCGAATTGGTTAGCGCACCGGAATCCTACGATTTTTTAAAACAGCAGTTCCCATCAGCCAATATCGTTTTATGCTCGTCTTCCGGTGAGATTTACGACAAGGAAGTGCGCGACGGTACCATTACCATCAGCGCCAGTACGTTTGTGTCTACAACGATGGCAACGGCTATGGTGACTATCGATGATTTTACATCGGCCTATGAAGCCGGGAAGGAGCTCATTCAACTTATGCCGGTTACCGGTTTGCGATTGGTGTTGGTATTGTCCGACGGTGGAAAAGTGAACGGCAGCGAGTTGGTAAAAGGAATGAATGCGGTGAAACCCGATCATGTATTGATCACCGGTGGATTAGCAGGCGATGCCGATCGGTTTGAAAAGACCTATGTTGGATTAAACGGTTATCCCGAACCGGGAAAAATTGTAGCTATTGGTTTTTATGGCGAAAAACTCGTGTTGTCGCACGGTTCGCTGGGAGGATGGGATGCTTTTGGATTGGAACGTATCGTAACCCGATCCGAACAAAACATCGTATATGAAATTGATCATAAAAATGCCCTGGATTTGTATATCAATTATCTCGGGGAATATGCCGCCGAATTACCGGGATCTGCATTGCTCTTTCCATTGTCGCTTACGTTGGAAGGTTGCAACGAAACTGTGGTACGGACTATACTTTCCATTGACAACGTAGCTAAAACAATGACGTTCGCCGGAGATTTGCCCGAAGGGAGTAAGGTGAAATTTATGAGGGCGAATTTTGATAAACTGATCGATGCCGCCAGTGATGCTGCCGGTTCCTGTCTTACGATAGCCCAGGCCAGTCCTAAACTTGCATTATTGATCAGTTGTGTGGGACGGAAAATAATATTAGGAAACAGGATAGAAGAAGAGGTCGAAGCCGTAGCGGATATGTTTGGCGCACAAACAGTATTAACCGGATTTTATTCCTACGGAGAAATATCGCCTTTACAGCCTTTTTCAAATTGTGAATTTCATAACCAGACGATGACAATCACAGGACTTAATGAAATGGAATAACTATGACGTATCATAAACTATTACAACGGCAAATCAATAAGTATTTGCCAAAAGCACTTCGACAAGATAACGATTTGAACGATTTTTTGGCGGTTATTGATGCGACATACCGAAGTTATGAAAAGGAGAAAAATATCATGCATCACGCTTTTCAGGAAAGTGAACGGGAATATAACGAAGTACACGACAGCCTGAAAAAAGAGTATGAGCTTAAAAAACGTTCGATCGATAATTTATATGATAGTTTACAGCAAATTAACGAAACACCTATCGCAATTAGCGATCAGGAGAAAAACGACCTGTTGTTTATTTCCGGTTATCTGAGCGAACAGATCAACAAACGAAAAGCATCCGAAGAAAGTCTGAATCACACCATTCAGTTGCTTAAAACGCTTCTGGCGAATCTTCAGTCGGGGATTATGGTGGAGGATAAAAATCGGAATATACTCTTTGCGAATCAGTTGTTTTGCGACTTTTTTGCGTTGGGGAGAACACCCGACGATCTGATTGGAGCGGATTGTAAGGCGATTGTAGCCGAATGTTGCCATTTGTTTAAAGATCCTATACTGTTTAAAAAACGTTTCGAAACTATTTTTAAAAACAAAATGATGGTTACCAACGAAATTATGGAAACCACCGACGGACATTTTTTTGAACGGGATCATATTCCGATTCTGGTAAACGGAGCCTTAATGGGGCATTTGTGGAAATATACCGATGTGACCGAACGGGAAAATGCACTTTCCCTGATTGAACAAAGTGAAGCGCGCAATCGATTGATTATGAATGCAGCGCTGAATGCGATTATCACGATCGACAGTAAAGGACAAATCACTTTTTGGAACCGTCAGGCCGAAAAGATGTTTGGCTGGTCACAGCTTGAGGTTCGGGGTAAAAACCTGGCGGATACCATTATACCGGAACGCTATGTAGCCAAACACAGCGAAGGGTTAAAACGTTATCTGGAAACTGGCGAAGGACCGGTACTGAACAAACAAATCGAACTGAGTGGGTTAAACCGCGCCGGAGTTGAATTTCCTATTGAGCTTTCGATTTTGCCGATCGAACACAATGGGGAAAAGTTTTTTTGCGCTTTTATTCAGGATATATCCGAACGGAAAAAAGCAGAAAACAGTCTGAAGGCGCAGGAAGAAAAATACCGGAATATTATTGCCAATATGAATATGGGGCTTATCGAAGTGGATCGCGATGAAAATATTCTATATGCGAACCAGGGGTTTTTGTCGATTTCGGGATACGAACTGGATGAAATCCTCGGGAAATATGCCCCGGATTTATTTATGTTTGAAGAACATCTGGAATTGGTTAAAACCAAACGAAAATTACGGGAAAACGGGATTTCGAATTTATTTCAGTTACCGGTTAAAAATAAAAAAGGCGAAAAGCGCTGGTGGGCGATAAGTGGCGGACCAAATTATGACGACAACGGACAATGGATCGGTTCCATTGGAATCCACCTCGATATTACGGAACAGAAACGGTTGGAAATTGCACTTAAAGATCAGAAGATAAAAGCACAGCAGGCTTCCAAATCCAAGGAAGCGTTTCTGGCACAAATGAGTCACGAAATCCGGACGCCTTTAAATGCGATTGTCGGATTTCTAAGAGAACTGGGAAAACAACAGCTCACATCAACGCAGCGGGATTATATCAACAACAGCGAAATTGCGTCCAAACACCTTTTGGCGATTATCAATAATGTACTGGACATTTCGAAAATCGAAGCGGGTGAAATGACCTTGGAGAATACGGATTTCATTTTGGAAAATACGATCGGAAATGTGATTACGGTTTTAAGTCCGAAAGCACGGGAAAAAGGATTAACCGTTAGTAAAAAAGTAGCTCCGGAGGTGAGTAAGGTGTTAAAAGGAGATGAGTTGCGACTCGAACAGATATTGTTTAACCTGTTGGGAAATGCGATTAAGTTTACCGCTAGCGGAGCCATTCACATCAACTGTGTTTTGGTAAAAGAAGAAACCGGATGGCAAAAAATTAGAATATCGGTACAAGACACCGGAATCGGGATGGATGCCGGTTATATGAAAAATATCTTTAAAAAGTTTTCACAGGAAGATAAAGCCGTGACGACCAAAAAATATGGCGGTACGGGATTGGGAATGTTTATCACCAAAGAATTGGTGGAACTGATGAAAGGGCGGATCGAAATTGAAAGTGAAAAAGGAAACGGAACAACGTTTCATGTATACCTGAAACTGGAAGAAGGAAATCCGGAAAAAATACAGACTGCCGGACGAAAAATGGAACCCGGAAGTCTTAAGGATATTTCGGTTTTATTGGTGGAAGACAACATACTAAATCGTATGGTGGCTCAGAATTCACTCAAATATTACAACTGTCAGGTAGAAGAAGCCGAAAACGGTTTAAAGGCACTGGAAATTTTAAAACAGCGAAAATTCGATATTATTCTGATGGATATTCAGATGCCGGAAATGAATGGAATCGAAGCGACACTGGCGATCCGTAAGGAATTAAAACTGAATATACCAATTATAGCGCTAACGGCCAATGCTTTTAAAACCGAAATCGACCGTTGTTATGCTGCGGGAATGAATGATTATGTCACCAAACCGTTTGACGAAGCGTTGTTGATCGGGTTGATTGCTAAATATACCGTACACGATCGTATACCTGTAAAAGGGGCAACGGAGCGCAAGTTATACGATCTGGATATGTTACGGGAATTATCCGGTAACAGTAGCGATTTTATCCAGGAAGTTGTAAACGTTTTTAGAGCGCAGGTTGCCGAACTGATCGAATGTGGGGAAAGAGCGATGGAAAAGCAGGAATTTGCCGAATTGGGTAAACTGATTCACAAGATCCGACCGAGTGTGGAAAGTTTAAAAATAACCTCGATAGCAGACGAATTGAAATTACTGGAACAAATGGCAAAAGAAACCAACGACTACGAATCGCTCAGTGCTTTATATGTTTTTGTAAAACAAGAACTGGAAACGGTGGTGGCGCAATTGCAACAATACGAACTCGATTAAACCATATTGTTTTTAAAGGTTTCGTTGAGGTGATCGCAGAAACCCTTAAAAACGTTGCATCAAAAAAAGCTAGTTATGGATCGTTTAAAATTCCAGTTGCAGGTTCCACTGATGGGTGTGGTTATAATAAAAAACAGCATTCGAATGTTCTTCGAGTTTTCCGTTATGAAGTACAAACACCTGATCGGCATTTTTGATCGTTTCCGGATTACGGGTAATAATAATAACGGTTTTGTCTTTTATTAGTTCCTGTTTGGCTTTTTGAAGGTATAGCATATCCATTGCTCCGGAAGTAGCAACGGTTTCGTCCAAAAGCAGAATAGACGTATTTTTAAGCATGGCCCGAGCGATCTGGATACGCAGTTTTTCCGGATCGGAAAGATGGCATTCCGGATGTCGTAATTGCGTATGCATACCATCGGGTAATTCCCAGGCGAAATCAATAACGCGTGCGTTTTCGAGTGCTTCGAATACCTGTTCCGGACTGGCATTCGGATTGGCCGACCAGATGGCGTTATACAGCGTATCGTCCGGTAGCGGAGTGGTAGCCGAAATAAGCGTAACATAGTTTGCTAGCTGTTGTTGTGACATACGGGAAATAGGAACACCTCCAATTTTAATACGTCCTTTTTTGGGATCCCACATTCGGGAAATTAAACCGGTAAGAGTGGTTTTACCCGAGCCGGAAGCACCCACCAATGCCACTGTATTTCGATCTTCTATATGAAAAGATACACGGTCAACGACGTTATGGTCTTTGATATAACCAAAACTGACGTTCTCAAATCGGACATCAAATTTCGTAATAGGGGTAATGGCTGTTTTAAATAGTTTCATGATTGTTTGTTACGGTAAATTCCTATACGGATTGGTTTTCTTCACGGCGTTCTGTAGCCGATTGCTCTTCGTTCGTTCCGAATTTCCAATAGGAATAGGCATAGACTTCTTCTTTGGTCCAGTTTCGTTCTTTGCGGAGGTAATTCCGTATGGCTTTGACAGCCGAAAATTCGGCAGCGACATACCCAAAACGATGCGTAGTGGCTTCGGGCAACGCTATTTCCCGAATACGGTCTTCGAGGATGGTATTTTGTAAATTTTTACCGTAAAAATGCCAGTTCAGAACCACTTTCGAACGGGTTTGAATCGGTTGGATTTCCTGTGGACTTTCAACCAGAATATGAGCTACGCCGTTGGTGTTTTCCGGAAGGTCTTCCAGGATAGCACTGATTACCGGAATTGCGGTGGCGTCTCCAGCCAGTAAATACCAGTCGGCTTCCGGATAGAGTTCGGTTTTCAAACCGTACATGGCTATTCCCAGCAGATCGTCTTCTTTGGCATGCATCGCCCAGGCCGAAGCCGGTCCGTTATCGCCATGTGCTGCAAAATCGATATACATCTCGTTTTTTTCCAAATCGATACCCCGATGGGTGTAGGTGCGCACTACCGGACTAACTTCGGGCGGTAACGGCAGCCATTTACCGTTTTCGAAGGTTGGAAAATGAATTTCCGTTACACCAGCCGGCGGGATAAAAATTTTATTGTTTTCTCCAACAGTCGCGGCAGCAAATCTTGGGACATCCACGCCGGTTAATGTAATTCTCAGATAATGGGGTGTTATATAGGTTTTGTGCTTTACTTTTAACGTAGCATTAATAATGTGTTGCGCTTTATTTTCTTTCTTTGCCATACGTCTCGCGGTTATTTAATTTATTATTTAGATTGTTTCTAAATAAATTATATCTTTGACAAAGTTCTGTTTTATCTGTTTTTAAGGTGTACTCAAAACGGATTATCAATTACTCAAAACGGATTATTTATGAAAATGACGATTACGAATACCGATCTGAACGATATATTGTTGGAACGGGAATTACCTCAGAATTTTAAAAGTGAAGAAGCGTATAACGAGCAGCGTATTTCGATTGAACATCCGAAATTCGGTTCTTCCGATATCCTGGATTTGTGGTTTGAAGGTATTCATATTACAAAAGGACATACGCGTGTTAAAGAAGATCTTTCGTTAAAGATAGAGAGTAATTATTCGGTGGTGGAAATGCATTTTGCACTTACCGGAAACAGTATGGCTACGACAAAACAATCCCGCGAGTTATTCCATTTTAAACCGCAGGAACACAATCTGATGTATGCAAAAGATTTCGAAGGGTTCTTTAATTTTAAAAAGCAAAATGAAACCAACGAATTTTTTGAGGTTCATTTTACGGAAGATTATTTTAAGCGTTTTGCGAGTATCGGAAATCCGGGTATGGAGGCTTTTTTCTCAGCTATAGAAAAAGGCGCGATGACGATGGTGAGTAAGCAGAATATGAGTATTACACCACAAATGAACCGTATCATTTCGGAGATCATCAATAGTAAGCATTCCGGTTTGCTTAAAAGGTTGTTTATCGAGTCAAAGGCAATCGAGTTGTTTATGCTACAGGTAGCGCAGCTGGAACAGCAGTCGTCCGAGAAAAAGCAGTCGATGAAAGCGCAGGATATCGAAAAAATACATTACGCGAGGACGTTACTGGAACAGCATATCAGTAATCCGTATACATTGGTCGAATTGGCTCGCGAAGTGGGTTTAAACGATTTTAAGTTGAAAAAAGGGTTTAAAGAGGTTTTTAATACGACGGTTTTCGGGTATCTGCACGAGTTGCGTATGCAAAAAGCAAAACACCTTTTACTGGATCAGAAACGTACCATCGCTGAGGTGGCGGATTATTGTGGCTACGAGTATGTTCAGCATTTTATCACGGCTTTCCGGAAAAAATTTGGAATTACACCAGGGAAGCTTGTCTTGGAGTAAAGAATAAAGAAACAAGAGAAAAGAAGTTTGTGTTATTTTGAATGTTGGATTTTAAATTTTGAATGGTTGTGCTGGATAACACTTTGGGCTGTTTTAAATTGGAGAGACTAGAGAAAAGAAGTTTGTGTTATTTTGAATGTTGAATTTTAAATTTTGAATGTGCTGTACCGGATACGTTTGGATTATTTTGAATGTTGAATTCTAAATTTTGAATGTTGTTGTACCGGATTATGTGTGTCGCTAATAAATGTTTATACATGTGGTAATTCTACTGTAAAAGTACTTCCTTCGTTGGGTTGGGAGACTACCGAAATTGTACCGTTATGTAGCGTTATGATCTTTTGAGTGAGCGACAGGCCAATTCCGTTTCCGTTGGCAAATCCTTTGTTATCGCCTCTAAAAAAAGGAGTGAAAATATTCGGCAGGTCGTCCGGGGCAATTCCGATTCCGTTATCCTGAAAACGAATAATCGTTTTGTCTTTAAAGTAGGTGATTGCTATCGTACTTTCTTTTGCTTCCGAAAATTTACAGCCGTTTTCGATCAGGTTCATAAAAGCTACTTTTAATAAATATTCATTTCCTTTTACCGAAATAAAATCGTCATCTTCAATTTCTTTTTCAAAGATGAGGTTGACTTTAAATTCGGGTTGATTATGCAGCACATCGTTTCGGGCATCCAATAATACTTCGTCAAGGCGGATTTCTTTCTGGACAATTTCGGTCTGATCGTAATTGGCTTTGGCCAAATCCAGTAAACTATTAGACAAACGAACTAGCTTTTGTGCGTCGTTAATCGCATTGTTGATCGATTTCCGGTATTCTTCGTTGGTACGCAGGTTTCCGGCCGATAATTGCAATTCGGTGAGCATGGCCGTTAAGGGCGTTCGTAATTCGTGTGAAATATTCGAAACAAAATCTTTTTGAGCATCAAATGATTTTTCCAGTCGGTCGAGCATTTGGTTAAACGTAGTGGCCAGTTCGGCAATTTCGTCTTTGTTTTTAGGAAGTTGTACCCGTAAATCGAGATTGGTAGCCGATATTTCTTTTACATTGGCAACGATATGCGACACAGGCGACAAGGCTTTACGCGAAAAAATACGCCCCATGATATAAATAAAAATAATCGAGGACAGGAATACAATCAGAATGTTCCTTTTGGCAATATAGGTTTTATGGTATCCGTTCTGATCGTAGGCGGCGGCCATGACAATATAATTTTTTCCCTGATGTTCATAGCGCATACCAACGGCCTGCCATTTGTCGAGATAAAACCGGATTTCTTTTTTATTTAAAACCGAATTCAACATTTTGGTGTTCTCTTTTACGACGTCGATGTCTACATCATCATGGTATAAAAGATTATAATGATCATCATATATAGCCACTTCGACTTCGTTGATGATCGAACGGTTATTGGTATAAATAGCCTGAAGGGTTTTAGTATCGATTTTGGCTTTAAAAAACAGATTGGCTTTGGTGAGTGCTTCTTTATGGAGCGTTTTGTAAAACGTATTTTCCCGGTTTTTTTCGCTTGTGGCATAGATAATCACTGCAAAAACCAATAATATGGATGCCGTTAGAAAAGTAAACAATAAACTCAGTCGGTTTTGTATGGTCATCTACGTATCGCTTTCCAGTTTTAAAATAAAGCCCATCCCGGATTTGGTATGGATCAGTTTGTTGTCGAAATCCTTATCTATTTTTTTTCGAAGGTAATTGATATAGACGTCAATAAAATTTGTCCCGGTGTCAAAATGGGTATTCCAAACTTTTTCGGCGATTTCGGTACGACTCAACACCCGTTCGGCATTCTGCATCATATATTCGAGGAGTTTGAATTCCTTTGGCGTCAGACTGATTTCTTTTCCGGCACGGCGAATGGTTTTGGTGTTGTAATTGAGTTCCAGATCCTGATAGGTGAATTTATCGGTATAATTGGTCGCCGAACTACTTCGTTTGAGCAGCGCCCGGATACGGACGAGTAATTCCCGGAAGTCAAACGGTTTTACCAGATAATCGTCGGCACCGGCATCAAATCCGTCGACTTTATCGTCGGTTGTACCCAAAGCCGTAAGCATGATAATCGGAAGACCGGGATTGTTTTTGCGTATCGAAAGACACAAATCGATTCCGCTTATTTTGGGTAAAATAATATCGGTAATTACCAGATCGTAGGTATTGTATAGGGAAAGCTTTTTCCCCATTTCACCATCGTAGGCGAGTTGGGTATCAAAACCTTCTTCATCCAATCCTCTTTTGAGTAATTCGGCTACCCGGGTATCGTCTTCAACAATTAAAATTTTCGGCATATTCGTCTGGACTTACTAGTTGACTATAGCAAAAGTAAACTTTTATAACGATAGAAAACCATGGTCATAAAAAAGAAAAGCCTGAAAATAGGATTATTTTCAGGCTTGATAGCGTACTGTTTTATTCAATATTAAATGTCGTCAAAGTCAATATCAGTGAAACTTCCGGAAGATGTCTCCTCTTCTGTTTTCTCAGAAAAATACTCTTTTTTAAAGTCTTTCTGGTGTCTTTCTGAAATTACTTCTTCTCCCTTATGATTTAAAACATACGAAGTCATTTCGTTTAAGATGTCTTTGAAAGCGGCAAAATCTTCTTTATATAAATAAATTTTGTGTTTCTTGAAATGGAATGAGCCATCATCTTCGGTGAATTTTTTACTTTCTGTAATCGTAATGTAATAATCATCAGCCTTTGTCGCTCTCACATCGAAGAAATACGTTCTTCTTCCTGCGCGTAAAACTTTAGAAAAAATTTCTTCTTTTTCTAACATTTCATTTTCTCTCATAATCCTTCAGTCAATAATTTATGGTGTTAAGTAGAACTCAAAAATCTAAAAAAAAACCAAAAAAACCAACATTTATTGTAATTCTTTTTCTGAAAGTTGTTTAAAGTATAGGTCTTTATAATAACCGTCCTGGTTTACCAGTTGATTATGAGTTCCTTGCTGAATTATTTTTCCGTTATCCAGGATGATAATCTGATCGGCATTTTTAGCAGAGGATACCCGATGACTAACAATTATTGTAGTTTTATCTTTACAAAAATCCATTAAATTGCTTAAAATTGCCTCTTCGGTTTCAGTATCGACTGCCGACAAGCAATCGTCCAAAAGCAGGATGGGAGCGTTTTTGATTAGCGCTCTCGCAATTGATACCCGTTGCTTTTGTCCGCCTGATAAAGTGATCCCTCTTTCGCCTAAAATCGTTTCGTATTGGTTTTTAAATTTGATGATATTTTTATGAACCACCGCTTTTTTAGCCGCATCAATTACTTCCTCGTCGGTTGCGGATTCATTTCCAAATTTAATATTGTTTTTGATCGTATCCGAAAACAGAAAAGCATCCTGTGGCACAAAACCGATATGGTTGCGCACATCAAACAGGTTTAACGAACGGATATCGCTACCATCAATTTTTAAGGAACCTTCGTTTACATCGTATAAACGGCTAATCAGGGAAAGCAATGTGGATTTCCCGGAACCGGTTTTTCCTAATATGGCCAATGTCTGACCTTTTTTGATCTGTAGGTTTACATTTTTAAGAGCGGTAATCGTTGTATCTTCGTAGGTGAAGGTTACGTTTTCAAAAGTGATTTCGCCATTAACCGGCGTATGTTCCGGTACTGTATTCTGGATTTCCGGTTTGATCTTAAGGAATTCGTTGATTCGTTTTTGTGAGGCTTCGGCTTCCTGAACCATTGATGATACCCATCCTAATGATGCTACCGGCCATGTTAGCATATTGATATAAAGGATAAATTGTGCGATCACACCGATATCCGGAATACTACCGTTAATATACATCATTCCACCCACGTATACCACCACCAGGTTACTGGCACCGATTAACAGTATCATTAGCGGGCCAAATAAGGCATTGGCTTTAGCCAGCCGCATATTTTTGTCTTTGCTTTCCTGTGACAAAACGGTAAAGTCGTCCTGTTTTTCACTTTCGATGGAATACGCTTTTATCACGCGGATTCCGGAAAACATTTCCTGCGTAAACGTAGATAGTTTGGAAAGGTTTTGTTGATAGGTCGTACTTCGCTTGTTGATTTCGGAGCTGATTTTAAAAATGCTATACGCCAGAATCGGTAAAGGCAGCAGCGAATAGAGGGTAAGTTCCGGTGAAATAATATACATCTGTACCGTTACGACAGCAAAACGTATAAAGGTATTGATGGAATACATTACGGCCGGACCAACATACTGGCGGACTTTACCAACGTCTTCGCTGATACGGTTCATCAGGTCGCCGGTTCTGTTTTTTTTGTAGAAATTCTGTGATAGATTTTCGTATTGTCGGAATACTTCATTTTTAAGGTCAAATTCGATATGACGCGACATCACAATTAGCGTTTGACGCATCAGAAAAGTAAGGAAACCGGCGATTAATGTGGTAACGATAACGAGAATGATGTTTTCCATAAGGAGTTGTCGTACCGTATCGGGATTCAGTTTACTGTTTTCCAGTGCCTTGATCGAATCTCCAACCAGTTTTGGAGTATATAAGGTAAAGAATTGCGCTACGATTGTGATAATAATACCAATTAAAAATCGGTATTTATATTTGATGAAGTATTTGTTTAAATATTGAAGTTCTTTCATTTTTTAATCCTGTAGGTTGTTTTATTGTTTTGTATTCTGTTAAAATTGGATTGTTTTTAATAATGATTTGCAAAGTTGTTTTTAAAAATAATTATTATTGAATAATTAAAAAAAACGATTTGTGTTGAATAATTCTGAATATAAGTGTAATTTAGCAGTCTATTTTTGAATAAATTTCAACCTCAAAATAAAAAAAACATGATAACAGAAGTTACAAGTGCTAATGAGCTTCATAAAATCGACCCGGTTTTTGGGCAGGTTTCATTTGATAATCATGAGCAAATCGTATTTTGTCACGACAAAGATACTGGTTTAAAAGCAATAATTGGTGTTCATAACACAGTTTTAGGACCTGCTTTAGGAGGAACCAGAATGTGGAAATATACAAATGAGTGGGAAGCTTTAAATGATGTTTTACGTCTTTCCCGCGGTATGACTTTTAAATCAGCTATTTCCGGGTTAAATCTTGGAGGTGGTAAAGCGGTTATCATCGGAGATTCCAAAGTGGATAAAACTCCGGAAATGATCACAAAATTCGGTCAGTTTGTGAATTCCTTAAGTGGAAAATATATTACTGCGGAAGATGTAGGATCAACAACAGCTGATATGGATCTTATCCGTGATGTAACGCCTTATGTAACCGGTATTTCAGAATCAAGAGGTGGTTCCGGAAACCCTTCGCCTGTAACGGCTTACGGTGTTTATATGGGTATGAAAGCGGCTGCAAAATACCAGTTTGGTACGGATAACCTGGAAGGAAAAAGAATCTTAGTACAAGGTATCGGTCACGTTGGAGAAACTTTAGTGGAACTGATCAGCAAGGAAGGTGCTTTGGTACAAATTACAGATATTAACGAAGCACGTCTACAAGAAGTAGGTGCTAAATATGGTGCTCAGGTTTTTAACGGTGGCGATTTATATAGTGCAGACGTGGACATTTATGCGCCATGTGCATTAGGAGCTACGATTAACGATGACACGATCGAAAAAATCAAAGCAAAAGTTATTGCCGGTGCTGCTAATAACCAGTTGGCAGTTGAAAATATCCATGGAGCGAGACTTCAGGAAAGAGGAATTTTATATGCTCCGGATTTCTTGATCAACGCTGGTGGAATCATCAATGTATATGGTGAAATCGCCGGATACGGTAAAGAAGAAGCAATGCGCAGAACCGAAAATATCTTTAATACAACATTAGATATTTTTAACTATGCCAAAGAAAATAACATTACGACACACCAGGCTGCTATGCGAATGGCACAGGAGCGTATTGATGCCCGTAAAAAAGAAAACGCGAAGTAGTAGTTTTCCAACAATATATTTTTTAATTTTGCGAAGCGAAAGATTGTTCTTTCGCTTCTTTAATTTTTAAAAGTTCTTATCAGCAGGATGTTAAACAGAAGACATATTCGTGTAAAGGTGATGCAATCCATTTATGCAATGCATCAAAACGGTTCCGATAATCTTGAAAAGGAAGAGAAATTCCTATTTCATAGTATCGAAAATATTCAGGATTTATATTTAATTATGCTCTCTTCTTTGGTGGAAATCAAAAAAGCAGAAGAAGATTTTATTGATAAATCGAGTAAAAAACACCTGGCTACTCAAGAAGAACGCAATCCGAATAAAAAATTTATCAATAATGCGGTACTGGATATTCTTACGGAGAATAATTCCCTGAGCATTGCGTTGGAAGATCGCAAGATCAATAACTGGAAAAATAACGACGACTATATCCTGATCCTTTTGGATGCGATCAAGAAGAGTAAGTTGTACGATACGTATATGCGCAACAATGTGAATACGTTTGAAGAAGACCAGCAGTTTGTGGTGGACATTTTTACCGAAATTATCGCGCCAAACGAAAAGTTATACGATTATCTGGAAGATCACAAACTAACCTGGATTGACGATATTCCATTGGTGAATACTGCGATCCAAAAACAGTTGAAACAAATTAAGAACAGTAGTGATCCGGATATTTTTTACGTTTCAAAATTATACAAGGATGCCGATGATAAGGAATTTGTACGTAACCTGTTCCGTAAAACCGTTCTGAACAATCCGGAATTAACAAAAGAATTTATAGATAAAACGCCAAACTGGGATGCAGAACGTATTGCGGAAATCGATGCGATTATCCTGAAAATGGCTATTTGTGAGTTCCTTAAATTTCCATCGATTCCGGTAAAAGTTACAATTAACGAATATTTAGAAATTGCAAAAGAGTATTCTACTCCAAAAAGTAGTATTTTTATCAACGGAATTTTAGATAATCTGGTAAAGGATTATCAAAAAGACAACAGACTGATAAAAACCGGAAGAGGTTTAATGTAAAATTGAAAAAAAATCGAATATGATTAACAAAACTCTTGGAATGTTAGCCATTGCAACTTTAGTGCTAACAACTTCTTGTAAAAAAGAAAATGCATCCGAAAAAATTGATGATGCCAGTGTAGCAGCAGCTGCTAAAAACGATGAAGCATCTGGAAAATTACCGGTAATTAAATTCAACGAAGAAGAACATAACTTCGGAACTATTAATGAAGGGGATAAAGCAGAAACCGTTTTTACAATTAGTAATGAAGGAGAAGCTGATTTGATCATCGTTAACGCACAAGGAAGTTGTGGTTGTACGGTACCGGATTGGCCAAAAGAACCGATCAAACCGGGAACTTCGGCTCCGATGAAAGTAACGTTCGATTCTTCCGGAAAACCAGGACAACAACAAAAAACCGTAACCTTAACTACAAATACAGCTAAAGGTAGTGAAGTAGTAACCATTAAAGCTGATGTAACTCCAAAAGCAAAATAATTTTAACATGGAACAATTAGGACAATTAGGAAGTTTTTTACCCATTATATTAATGTTTGTTGTGGTGTATTTTTTAATGATTCGCCCGCAACAAACCCGTCAGAAAAAAGAGAAAGAATTTGAAGGTAATATTAAAGTAGGTGATAAGATCGTTACCAAATCAGGTATGCACGGAAAAATCGCTGAATTATATGAAGATTCAATTGTAGTGGAAACGATGGCAGGAAAAATCAAATATGAGCGTTCGGCTATTTCAATGGAATTAAGTCAGAAAGTAAACGCTGCTAAATAATTCTTTTTACAATAAAAACAAAAAGGCAACTCATCGAGTTGCCTTTTTTATTTAGTAAAACCTGACAGGTTTATAAGCGTTGTGTATCGAAACCTGTCAGGTTTGAGGAGCAGGTTTTATTTGTATTGCGAATGGAAGCTTATCAGGTTTGAGTGATCATTTTATAAGGTTTGTTATATGAGGAAAGATTTTTATTTATAGCAAAACCTGACAGGTTTATAAGTGTTGTGTATCAAAACCTGTCAGGTTTGAGGAGTAGGTTTATTTGTATTACGAATGGAATCTTATCCGGTTTGAGAGATCATTTTATAAGGTTTGTTATATGAGGAAAGATTTTTATTTATAGCAAAACCTGACAGGTTTATAAGTGTTGTGTATCAAAAACCTGTCAGGTTTGAGGAGCAGGTTTATTCGCGTTGTGTGTTAAAACCTGTCAGGTTTGAGGAAACGTTATAATATTGTATCCGAAACCTCCTAAAGCAAAAACATCCGCCATTTGGCGGATGTTCTTTTATAAAATCGAATCAGGAATTATTTATTCGTTTTGATTACTCTCTTCGTCGTTTTACCTTGATCGGTTACGATGTTAAAGATATAAACTCCTGCTTCAAGTTGATCAACATTGATGCTGCTCTCCTCGTTATGTAAGTTTTGGCGAATTACCTGACGTCCGTTCATATCGAAAACAGTCACACTTGCATTAGAGTAGTTATTCATCATTTTAATGGTTACTGTTGTAACTGCCGGGTTAGGGAAGATACTCACAGAAGTCGAGTTGAAATCAGCGATACCCATTGGAGGAGCAACGACTACAATTGCAGTAGCTGTACTACAGTTTGTACTGTTGGCAACCTCACAGATTGAATACGTTAATGTATACGTTCCCTGAGCAGAAAGTGCCGGTACGTTTACATTTCCGTTTGCACCGATAGTCACTCCGGTTAATCCACCGTTGTTAACTAAAGTAATCGTAATGTCATTGTCGTTAACTGGTGCACCACCTAAAAGGTCATTCGCGGTAACATCTCCGGCAACACCACCTGTTGCATTTACAACTGGGGTAGCAGAGAAGTCATCGTTAACAGCAAGGATAACCAAGTTGTTTACTGTTACTGTTGCTGCATTTGAGTTCACAGAAGCACAAGTACCGTTAGCAACAACAGCTCGGAACAGGTGTCCGTTGTAAGAAGCTGGTACACCTGTTAATGTTAATGTATTGGTTGTAGCACCTGAAACAACAGGGTTTGTACCGCCATTACTAATATTATTCCAAGTTGTACCATTAGTACTCATTTGCCACTGATAAGAAGTAGCATTTGTAGCTGTTACTGTAAACGTAGCGTTTCCACCAGCAGTGATCGTACTGTTAGTAGGTTGAGCCGTTACGGTAGTAGCACCTGGTTCAGTGATTGTAAATGCCTGTGTAGTTGTACAGGCATTGGCATCGGTAACAGTAACTGTGTAAGTTCCTGCGGTTAATCCTGTTGCAGTTGCAGCAGTTCCACCTGTTGGAGCCCAAACGTAAGTGTAAGCACCCGTTCCACCAGTTACGGCAACAGTAGCCGAACCGTTAGCACCACCATTACAAGCAACGTTAGTTTGAGCCGAAGCTGTAGCAATTAAAACAGTTGGTTGTGTAATTGTAAATGCCTGTGTAGTTGTACACGCATTGGCATCGGTAACAGTAACTGTATAAGTTCCTGCTGCTAATCCTGTTGCAGTTGCAGCAGTTCCACCTGTTGGAGCCCATGAATACGTATAAGCACCAGTTCCACCAGTTACGGCAACAGTAGCCGAAGCGTTAGTACCACCGTTACAAGAAACGTTAGTTTGAGCCGAAGCTGTAGCAATTAATACAGCTGGCTGCGTAATTGTAAATGACTGTGTAGTTGTACATGCATTTGCATCGGTAACAGTAACTGTATAAGTTCCTGCTGTTAATCCTGTAGCAGTAGCAGCAGTTCCACCTGTTGGAGCCCAAACGTAAGTGTAAGTACCTGTTCCACCAGTTACGGCAACAGTAGCCGAACCGTTAGTACCACCATTACAAGAAACGTTAGTTTGAGCCGAAGCTGTAGCCACTAAAGCAACTGGTTGTGTAATAGTAACTGATCTTGTGATCTGACAAGTATTGGCATCAGTAACAGTAACCGTATAAGTACCTGCTGCTAAACCTGTAGCTGTTGCAGCTGTACCTCCTGTTGGAGCCCATGAATACGTATAAGGTCCTGTTCCTCCTGAAGGGATTACTGTAGCAGAAGCATTAGTACCACCGTTACAAGAAACATTTGTAGATGAAGTCGTAGCTGTTAAAGCAGCTGGTTGGGTAATCGTAAATGTTCTTGTTAAAGTACACGCATTAGCATCGGTAATTGTACAAGTATAAGTACCTGCTGCTAAACCAGTAGCTGTTGCAGCTGTACCTCCTGATGGCGCCCAAGAATACGTATATCCTGGAGTACCACCGGAAACGTTAACCGTAGCCGTACCATTAGTACCACCGTTACAG
>Ga0160502_100316_pt1 | contig 41543 bp, 36 predicted proteins | sample DIDnMG_14_FD_108237 | JGI IMG/M metagenome (GOLD analysis project Ga0160502, IMG submission 108237) | Enriched soil microbial communities from UW Madison campus, WI, USA - DID2933_E24_Xylan MG | ecosystem: Environmental > Terrestrial > Soil > Unclassified | place: USA: Madison, Wisconsin... | reverse complement strand
TCCAACAAATAAATTTCTGTATTTGCAATAGGAAAACCAATGGTGATTAATTCATCATCTGCAAGAATTTCTTTTACAGCAGACCAAATTGTGGTTTCTGTTGGACCGTACATATTCCAAAGAGAATCACATCTCGATGTTAATTGACGGGCGAGATTTAGTGGCATTGCTTCACCACCGCATAATGCTTTTAAAGCTAGAGGAGTATCCCATCCAGAATCTAGTAATAATTGCCATGTAGTTGGTGTAGCCTGTAATATTGTAATTTGTTTTTTCTGTAAAAGATTAAATAAAAGCAGACCGTCTCGAGTAGTTTCATAATCGGCAAAAACTACCGCTGCACCTTTTATTAATGGTAAAAATAATTCGAGACCCGCTATATCAAACGAAATTGTTGTTATAGATAAAAGTTTGTCTTCTGCATTTATACCTGGTTCAATCGCCATACTGTGCAGAAAGTTTACCAAATTTTTGTGAGTTACCGTCACACCTTTTGGTTTTCCCGTAGAGCCCGATGTGTACATCATATAAGCAACAGATGTTGGATTAACCGATATAGAAACTGGCGAATCAGGATATTGTTTTAATGAAGTTAATACATCTTCTATAAATAAGGTCTTTGAACTATTTGGCAGTGAAGTAGAAAGTGATCTTGTAGTGAGTAAGAAAGTTGCTTCAGAATCTTCGAGCATAAATTCTAAGCGCTCAGTTGGAAATTTTGGATCTAATGGTAAATAAGCAGCTCCACATTGTAAAATTGCTAAGAGAGAAACAATCAAATTAGGGTTTCTTTCCATAGATACCGCTACAAATTGTCCGGGAGATAAACCTTGAGCTAAAAAGTAATTTGCTGCCTGATTTATCTTTTTTGCTAATTCCTGATAAGAAATTTGCTGATCTTCAAATTCAAGTGCCATAGAATTAGGCGATGCTTCAGCTTGAGCCAGAAAAAGCTCATGAAGCGCATTGTTAGGATACACCATTTTTTTCCAATTTGTCTCTTTGTTTAAACTATTGTTGTTGGGTCTTTTCATTTTAAGGGTATTAAAATTAAAGTTGAGCAAAATAATTATGATAATATCAGCGTTAACTAAAAAGAGAAAAGTGTAAATCTTTGTCTTATAGTTTGTTAGTGGGATGGGTTTACACCTTTTTAAATTATCGGTTGAAATAATAGAAAAGGGTGTAAGAAATTTTAATTAGCTTTTGGCTTTTATTTTGGCTCTGTAATAAATAGCACTTATCGCTTATTGTTCAATAAGTTGATCAAAAAAAGGAAAAATTTTTCACTAAAACTCGCTTATTCTATATAAAGCTATTATTCTCGATGAAAAGCATATTTTAAATTGTAAAAGACAAAATTTATTCAAAATTGACGAAGATTCATTGAGTCCAAAATTTGTCAAATTCATCGCTTTTTCCCTCAATCTGCCTGCATTTTTCTACTAATTTTTTTTGGAGATTTATTTGATTCAAGAAAAATAATTATTTTTATTAAAATGTAATTATCTTGTTTTCAATTAGATGTATTTTTGTAAGTGAAGTATTTTTTATTTTAGCCTATAAAAATTATGAAATAAGAAAATTAAGAACCCTTAAATTGAAAATTAAATAAAAAGCAGCTACAGATGTAATTTAAGAGACAAATTGCCGTTACATTCTGTAACCTGCATTTTGGTTTTTAAGACCAAAAAATATTTAGTTTTCAATAGTTGTAAAGTTTAGTGCAATTATTATTGTTAATAAAACTAAAAACCCCTTTTCTTAACATTTCCGATGTAAGTAAATAGTCATTAAAATACTACATTTTGTGTCAGTTATCGGAAATAAAAATGATTATATCGATTATTTTTTGAAATTAAATAATTTTGCAGTATTAAAATAACGCAAGAATAATTAAACTGTGAAGTATCTAAAGACGAGAAATATAAACCTACTAATAATTACGATGTTATTCATTCCTTTTGTAGGAATTAGTCAGTCAAATACTGATATAATGGAGACTATAATTACATCGGGTAATAATGCAAGCGGGAGTTCTGGAACAGTTACTTATTCAATCGGCCAAGTATTTTATACCTATATTGGAACAGAACCCGTTTTCAATGTGGCTCAAGGTATTCAGCATCAGGAAAATGATGAGACACTAGGTAATCCAGAAATTGAAGAACCCGCTAAAGCAGAAATGTTTGTTTTCCCAAATCCAACATCAGATTTTGTTAATATTAGTATGACTGGATTAGAGTTGCAAAGCGCTCATCGATCGTATAGACTCTATGATATTCAGGCTAGACTTTTAAAACAAAACACAATTAGTCAAGATGAGACTCAGGTTAGTTTAGCTAATCTTACTCCATCTGTATATATACTTGTAGTATATGTAGATAACAAAAAATTGAAGTCATTTAAAATAATTAAAAATTAAAAAAAGAGATAGAATGAAACTTGCACAGACCCTTTTATTATTATTTGTGACTGTTACGTTTAAGGTATTTGCGCAATCACCTGAAAAAATGAGTTACCAGGCAATTATCCGAGCGCAGGATAATACTTTGGCAGTAAATAAGAACATAGGCCTTAAAATTGTTGTACATCAGACTAATGCAACAGGAACAATAGTTTATCAAGAAACACATTCTCCTACTACAAATGCTAATGGTCTTGTTTCTCTTGAAATTGGAACAGGAACAATTGTTACGGGTGATTTTAGTAAAATTTCTTGGGATAAAGGACCTTATTATATAGAAACACAAGTAGATGTAAACGGAGGAACAAATTATAACATTGTTGGAGTTACACAACTTTTAAGTGTACCTTATGCATTGTATGCAAAAACAGCAGGAGGAACTTCTACAACTCCATATAGAGCTACAGTTATTTCATTTACTTCTTCTAGAAGTATTGCTGCAGCTGACGTAAACAATACAATTGAGTGTACAACGTCTTCTACATTAACCTTAACTACCGATTTTGGAAGTATGGCAGTTGGTGAAACTATTAATCTAGAAGCTCATAATGGTGCTGTTCTAACAGTACAAGCAGCTTCGGGTGTTACCATTAATTATACATCAGCTGGAAGTGCAAAATTTACTAGCACAGCTGGAAACGTGAGATTTGGATTCCTTAGAAAAACAGGCACAAATTCCTATATTATATCGGGACAATGAAAAAGTTAATTTATTTTTTACTGTTTTCGACGACGGTTTTTTCTCAGAATTATCAATATGCAATTGATGAAGCTCCTGTAAAAACGCCAGAAAATCCTGTTGTCGCTAATCAGCCAGAAGAAACAGATTATTTTAATGCTCATGTTGTTCCAGTTACACAAAAAGCAACTCTTCAACAAGCATTGGATACGTATGGTTCTGTCCGATTAGAAAGAGGAGATTATTCTGGAGTGGATATTGTCATGAAGAGTAATCAGAAATTATATGGGCATCCGTCTTTAAATTTATTTTCAAATATTACGATAGCTGCCGGAAGTACTGGCGTTGTAATCGAATATTTACTTCCAGCAGATAAAACTATTACGCTTCAAGCCGGAGGTGTTATTTCTAATTGTACTTTAAAATCGATTAAATGGGCGACTTTAAAGGCAACAAATGCAACTTTTGAGAATAACTCTTTCATCAATTTTGGAGGTCCAATACTTATAGATTGTAGTCAGTCGGGGTATTTTAGAAATAATAAATTCATAAAACACCAATCGGGCGGATTATCGACAGTTCTTACCATGAAAGGAAATTCAACAACTCCTAGTTATGGTAACGTAAACCTGCATACTAACTTTTTAACGCCGCACGGAAATACCACAGATATGGACAATCTAAAAACGGCTACTTTTGTTGGTATTGATGCAGAAGGATGGAACCTTACCGGAGACGGAACCTATGCTATGTTTAAGGCTAGTAATATGGGGAATGTTAAAATAACCGATTTAGGTGGAGGAAATTCTTATTCTGCAGTACGAACTGGAGCTTATGATATAGATGCAGCGAATATTTCGATTCTTAATAAAAAATTGAATACAGAGTTTGATGTTATCTCAGCAAGAAGCAATATGACTTTAGTTGGTGCTTTAGGCGGATACAAAAGAGGAAGCGGAACTGTTACTGGATATGATCTTTGGGGAAATTTAGATAACAGTAATTCTGTTAAATATAATAGCACTGAACAAACTGCAGCTATCACTAATTCGACTATACTAGCAAACTTGAGTAGCTCTATTTTAGGTACAAAATATACGCCTTGGGCGAGACCAAATTGGGAAACATTACCAGATCCTTTAGGAGTAAACTGGAGAACTGATAGAGTAGGTAAACCAGATAGTACAACTTATATTCAAAACTTGATCAATAATTCTGGTATTGCAGATCTTCCAGAAGGAGTTTATTATATCAGTTCGACTTTAAAAATTCCGTTAGATAAAAGTCATGGAATTATGGGAAAAGGAACTGGAAAAACAGTTATTGTTGGTTTAACAGACGATTTTCCTCTAATATCGCTTACGGGTGGTCAAGATGCTAATTTTGTATTAGCACATTTGACATTGCAAGGCGGAAGCACTGGTGTTTACTCTTCACAAAACTATGGCACACAGCACATGAGTTTTGTTTGGTTGAAATATGTAGTATTTAGAGATCAAACGAATGGTTTTCATTTAGATAAAATGATGGGATTTGATAATAATTTCTTCGATAATATTTCTTTTGTAAACTGTAATAAAGGTTTCTTCCAAGATCCGCTTGTTGGTGGTGTTTCAGATAACTCAAGTTTTGTTGACAAAACAATGTTTTACAGAGGACAGTTTATTAATTGTACTACAGCAGTTTCGATGTTAGCTACTAGAGCAGACAATTTAAATGCTTGGGTAGATTGTAAATTTGACGGAGGAGATACAGCACTTAATTTAAGTGCAAACAACTATCCTTTAGCAGCAAATAGTGACTTTACTAATTTTAAAGGAAAAAATGTTATTTCCAGCGGAGAGATTTCTTTCTATAGTTCTAATTTCTATAATAATTCGAATACAGGCTCAACAATAAAAGCTATTGCAACGTATTTAGAAGGATGTACTTTTTCAGATTCTGCACCAATGTTTTCGTCAGTATTATATAATCCAGTATATAGTTATATAGTAAATTCTACAATTACGGGAAGTGTAACTGCTTTAACAATAGATGGAGACTGGAACAGTAAGTATTATGGAATATTTATGAATAACACTTTTAGAGCAAATACAACGCTTAGTAAGTTGTTAGTCAATGTAAAAGAAGGTACTTCGACTGTAATTATAAATACAGCTTCAACTCCTTATCCACAGCTATTAGTGACTCAATAAACTAAATATAACTTTAAAAAATCCGTTGGCTATTAATTTAGTTAACGGATTTTTTTTTGTTTAAAATCTCATTTGAAACTTTCAACGCCTATCATTTCTGATAATTTAAACTTTATACCGATTTTCTCCTTTTTTGATGCAGATCGTCGAAAGTAAGATTTTTACGGTAAGTATTATTACGTGCTTTTTATCTTATAAAATAAGGGTTTTACGAGCTTTTTTAAGCAAATCTGACGACCTAAAAATGGGAATGTTGTATTTTATCGGATTTTAAAATCCGTTGAACAGATTTATTATTATATACTCTAAACATTATATATTTTTGATCAAAATTTAAAATGAATGCTAAATAAAAACAGTCATTTAGCTTCAAACGTTGTTAATAATTGAAAGGTTAGTATGAAAAGGTAATTTTTTTGTAAAATAAGATTAAAAAGAAAGAAAATACTTTTTCACATAATTTTAATAATAGTTATGACAAGTACCTTCAGAGTAGAATTATTTATAATTTTTTATTTTTTATGAAATATAGTGTATACGAAAATATTAGAAAGATAAGAGAATTAAAAAATTTGACTAGGGAATATGTAGCGGCTGAATTAAAAATGAGCACCAGTGGTTATGGCAAAATTGAAAGAGGTGATGTTGATTTAACCGTTTCTAAATTAATTGAGATTTCAAAAGTCTTAGAGGTTTCAATTGAATTCATATTTAAATTCGATGTATCGATCTTTTTTAGTGAAACAAGATAAAAATATCCTGTCACAATTTATTGAATATTAAGGTAATTAAACTAATTAAGTTATAAAATAGTAATAAAAAAACAGCATCATGGAAAATTACTACCTAAAAATTAAAGAGTATAGATTACAGAATAACCATACTCCAGAATATGTAGCTATTCAAATGGAAATGAGCGTAAAAAAATATGAGAAAATTGAACAAGGAATGGTTGATCTTAAACTATCAAAACTAGATCAATTAGTTAAGATTCTTGGCATTAAAAAAAGCCAAATCTTTCAATTGGAAAACTAATATTTTTTATCGCAGCTATTTTGTTTTTTTCATGAAAAAGAAGAGTTGCAAGTTAGGATTGTACTTCTTGAAAAACTCTTTCTTTTTTCATTTGTTATTTATGTTTTACTTTTAAGACATATCCCAAAGATTCTAAAATCAGAACATAATGTGTTTTTGTAATATCCTTAATCACGGCGTTCTGATTACAAAATATACCGGAATTTAAATGTACCTTATCGCCAATTTGATATTGCATAACTGAGATATCTGAAGCGGTATCTCCACTATCAAGCCATTCTTTTATGGTTTCTATCTCTCTATCTTTTACAATAGCGTGTCTACCTAGCCAAAATAAGAATCGTACAACTCCAGGAGAATTAAAAACCAGATTTCGATCTTTTTCTGCTAATTGTACAAATATGTAATGATTAAACAATGGAACTTCTACCTTTATTTTCCTATCTGATCTCTGTTGAATTTTTTTAATCACAGGACAATAACAATTGATGTTAAACTTAGTTAACTGTTCTGCAACTCTTTTTTCCCATTTAGGTTTAGTGTACACTACATACCATTTCATAATTCTAGAATTTATTAAATGTATTTGTAAATAGTTGTTTTTAAATGTTTAGTAAGCTGTTTTATAGTGTTTTATGTTTTCTTAATTTTTCTTGAAAATGAATTTTTTTAAAAATGCTGTCTTAAATTTTTAATGTGTTTTAAAAAAAAATCGGCTTCAATCGATATAGTTAAGAGGTTTAGAAAATCAGTATTAGAAATCTAATGTTTGATCTGTAAACTAAGTAGTAAAATTAATTCCATGAGTCTAAAAATAGTGATGCATTTTATAGTAAAATTTCCTTATTAAGGACATTTAGTCACAAAATTGAAATTTCTCATAGAGGCTATTACCATAATTTTATCTTAAAATATTATAAGGGATAAATTGAAATTAATGGATTGAATTTCTCGATTTGGAACTAGAATTTTAATTCATTTTATAACGATCAGGAACTATAATTTTTTAAGTTTTTATACCATTTATTTTTTCTTTTTTGAGTAGTTAAAATGTAACTATTCACGGGGAACCCTTTTTCAAAATTTTAAAAAAAGTGCTGAAACCCCAGTAAAATGGTTAATTACAAATTTTGAAAATCATACTACATTAACAAACATATTTTTAATTTAAAACATTAAGCAGATGAGAACTGGAATAACATTTAGTGCTTTTGATTTGTTACATGCAGGGCACGTTAAAATGCTTGAAGAAGCAAAACAACATTGTGATTATTTAATTGTTGGTCTTCAGACAGATCCAACGTTAGACCGCCCAACAAAAAATAAACCGACCCAAACAGTTGTAGAACGTTACATACAGTTAAAGGCGTGTAAGTTTGTAGATGAAATTGTTCCTTATGCAACAGAACAAGATCTAGAAGATATTTTGAAATCTTTTGCTCTTGATGTTCGTATTCTAGGAGATGAATATAAAGAAAGAGATTTTACGGGAAGAAAGTATTGCGAAGAAAAAGGAATCGAATTGTACTTTAATACAAGAGACCACCGTTTTTCGAGTACTAATCTTCGTCATGAAGTTTATCAAAGAGAAGTTTTAGTGCATTCTAATGGCAATTAGTTCTGTTACACACGTAGTTTTAACTGGGGGAATTGGTAGCAGATTGTGGCCATTATCCAGAAAAACACTTCCTAAGCAATATTTGGAACTTTTTGACGGAGAATCACTTTTTGAAAAAACAGTAACACGTAATCTTACTATATCCAATAAAACAATAGTGGTTGGAAATATTGAAAATTACAAAATGAGTAATGCCATTATGTCGAAATTCGAGAAACCATTTACACATATTGTAGAAGCTGTTCCTCGTAATACAGCGGCAGCAATTGCATTTGCGGCATTTGCATCAAAACCTGAAGATATTTTATTGATTACGCCGTCAGATCATATTATTGAAGGACCAGAACAATATGATATAGCCTTAAAACGAGCGGTCGAATTAGCCAATCAAGATTATCTGGTTACTTTCGGAATTAAACCAACTAAGCCAGAAACAGGATACGGATATATTGAGTTTGAAAATGAAAATGTGATTGCATTTCATGAAAAGCCAGATTCTAAAACAGCAAAAGCGTATTTAAAAAACGGTAATAATTTCTGGAACAGCGGACTTTTTTGTTTCAAATCTGGAAAGTTTTTAAACGAACTGCAAAGCCAGGAACCAGAAGTTTACAGAACGGCAAAAGAAGTTTGGGATGCTAATAAAGATGGTTTTTTAGATTATGAAATGTCGCTGACAATCCCTTCAATTAGTATTGATTATGCGGTGATGGAGCGCAGTCAAGACATTAAAGTCGTTCCAGCTCATTTTGAATGGTCAGATTTAGGTTCTTTCGAATCGGTTTATGATTATTTGGTTAACAAAGATCATCCAATAGATGCGAATAAGAATATTGTAATAGGAACGTCAATGCATACGACTTTTATTGGAGTCAAAAATTGCATTCTGATCTACACTACCGATGCTTTGATGGTTTTGCAAAAAGAAAATTCTCAAGAAGTAAAACAAGTTTACCAACAATTAGAATCGATTGCTTCGCCACTATTATAATTGTAAAAAAATATACTCAAAATGATGGATAAAAATTCTATAATATATATTGCTGGACATAAAGGAATGGTAGGAAGTGCCATTTGGAGAAGTCTCACCGCAAAAGGTTATACAAATCTTATTGGAGCTTCAAGCAAAGAATTAGATTTAAGAGACCAGAAAGCTGTTCGAGAATTTATACAAAACACAAAGCCAGATATTATTATAGATGCTGCGGCTAAAGTGGGAGGGATTTTAGCAAATAATGATTTTCCGTATCAATTTTTGATGGAAAACATGCAGATTCAAAATAACCTTATCAGCGAAGCTCATAGTTTAGATGTCGAGAAATTCATTTTTTTAGGAAGCTCTTGCATTTATCCAAAATTAGCTCCGCAGCCATTAAAAGAAGATTATCTGTTAACGGCTTCTTTAGAGAAAACAAACGAATGGTACGCTTTGGCAAAAATTACAGGAGTAAAATTGTGCGAAGCTATTCGTAAGCAATACAACAAAGATTTTGTGAGTTTAATGCCAACAAATTTATACGGTATTCATGATAATTTCGATTTGACCAGTTCGCATGTTTTACCCGCTATGATTCGCAAATTTCACGAAGCTAAAGAAAGCAATAATGCACCCGTAATATTATGGGGAACAGGTACGCCAATGCGTGAGTTCTTGTTTGTAGATGATATGGCAGAAGCAGTAGTTTTTGCGTTAGAAAATGAACTTCCTGAACATTTATATAATATTGGAACAGGAGAAGACTTAACCATTAAGGAACTTGCTGCTACAATTCAAAAAATTGTGGGACATACCGGAAATATTATCTGGGATGAAAGCAAGCCAGATGGAACACCACGAAAATTAATGGATGTTTCTAAAATGCACAGCATTGGATGGAAACACCAAGTGACTTTAGAAGAAGGAATCCAGAAAACCTACAATTGGTTCCTAAAAAATATTGAAAGTCTAAAACAGAAGAGTTTCTAAAAGCGTATTTCAAAATCTCAAAATCTCCCCAAAAAAACTTTAGAGTTAAGACTTTATCAATTTGCAACATTGCAACATAACGCCTTTGTGCCTTTATAATTAGATTATGAATAATCAATTACAAAAAACAGCATTCATCACAGGAGTGACAGGACAAGATGGAGCCTATTTAAGTGAATTTTTACTAGAAAAAGGCTATATAGTTCACGGATTAAAAAGACGTACTTCTTTATTTAACACAGATAGAATTGACCATTTATATCAAGATCCATACATAGAAAATAGAAATTTCATTTTGCATTATGGAGATATGAGCGACAGTACAAACTTAACGCGTTTGATTATGGAAATTCAGCCTGACGAAATCTATAATCTGGCCGCAATGAGCCACGTTGCAGTTTCGTTTGAAACTCCCGAATATACTGGAAATGTAGATGCATTGGGAACTTTGAGAATTCTAGACGCAGTTCGTTTGCTTGGATTAGAAAAAAAGACTCGAATTTATCAAGCGTCAACTTCAGAATTGTATGGTAAAGTACAGGAAGTTCCTCAGACAGAAACTACTCCTTTTTATCCGAGATCGCCTTATGCTGTGGCTAAAATGTATGCTTTTTGGATTACAGTAAATTATAGAGAAGCTTACGGAATGTATGCTTGCAACGGAATTTTATTTAATCACGAATCGCCTATTCGCGGGGAAACTTTTGTAACGCGTAAAATTACAAGGGCGGCTTCGAGAATAGCTTTAGGATTACAAGATAAATTATACTTAGGAAACCTAGACGCACAGCGCGATTGGGGACACGCAAAAGATTATGTCCGTATGATGTGGATGATTCTTCAAGCCAATGAACCAGAAGATTGGGTAATTGCGACAGGAAAAACTACACCAGTTCGTGAATTCGTAAGAATGAGTTTTGCCGAAGTAGGTATCGAACTAGAATTTAGAGGTCATGGCGTAGATGAAAGAGGTTTTATTTTGTCTTGCAGCAATCCAGATTATCAGCTGCCAATTGGCCAAGAAGTACTGGCTGTAGATCCCCATTATTTTAGACCTACAGAAGTAGATTTACTTATTGGCGATCCAACAAAAGCTAGAAATAAATTAGGCTGGGAATGCGAATATGAACTTTCTGAATTAGTACAGGAAATGATGCAATCTGATTTAAAGCTGATGAGAAAAGAACAGCTTTTAAAAGAATGCGGTTTTACAATTTTGAATTATTACGAGTAATTAAAAAGAATCAAATATTTTCTGTTCAAAAGATTATCTAGATGAAAATTAAAAATATTTGCTGCTTAGGTGCTGGTTATGTTGGTGGTCCAACAATGTCTGTCATCGCGTTAAAATGTCCGGAAATTAAAGTTACAGTTGTAGATTTAAACGAAAGCCGAATTGCAGCTTGGAACGATGAAGATTTAGATAAATTACCGGTTTACGAACCTGGACTTGCTGAAGTGGTTGAAGAAGCAAGAGGACGTAATTTATTTTTTTCGACTGAAGTCGATAGTGCAATAGAAGCTGCCGATATGATTTTTATAGCAGTAAATACTCCAACAAAAAACTATGGAGAAGGCAAAGGAATGGCTGCCGATTTAAAATTTGTCGAATTATGCGCCAGACAAATAGCCAGAATAGCTAAAAATGATAAAATCATAGTAGAAAAATCGACCCTTCCTGTAAGAACAGCCGAAACGTTACAGACTATTTTAGATCATACTGGAAACGGAGTTAAATTTGAAGTTCTTTCTAATCCTGAGTTCTTGGCTGAAGGAACAGCAATCAATGATTTATTGTATGCAGACCGTGTTTTAATTGGTGGGAAACAAACAGAAAGCGGTCAAAAAGCAATTCAAGCATTGGTTGATGTTTACGCACATTGGTTATCTCCTAAACAGATTTTAACCACAAACGTATGGTCTTCAGAATTATCAAAATTAACAGCCAACGCTTTTTTAGCACAAAGAATTTCTTCTATTAATGCTTTATCCGCTTTATGCGAAGCTACAGAAGCCGATGTTGATGAGGTTGCTACAGCAATTGGAACTGATAGCCGAATTGGGCCAAAGTTTCTTAAAGCTTCAGTAGGTTTTGGAGGATCTTGTTTTCAGAAGGATATTTTAAACTTAGTGTATTTATGCCGTTATTTTAATCTGCCTGAAGTGGCTAATTATTGGGAACAGATTATTATTCTAAACGATTATCAAAAATATCGTTTTGCAAAAAAAATCATTAGTTCTCTTTTTAATACCGTCAGCGGAAAAAAAATAACTTTTTTAGGATGGGCATTTAAAAAAGACACAAATGACACTAGAGAATCGGCGGCTATTTATGTAGCAGAACATTTGATCGAAGACGGCGCAGAAATTCACGTTTACGATCCGAAAGTTTCTGAAGAAAAAATAAAAGCTGATATGAGCTATTTATGGGAATTAAAAGGATTTACAGAACAGAAAATTGAATCCAAACTAAAACAGATTTTTGTCTATAATTCAGCAGAAGACGCACTTCATCAGGCTCATGCGGTAGCGGTTTTAACTGAATGGGACGAATTCAAAACATACAATTGGAATTCGATTTTTATCAATATGTACAAGCCTGCTTTCATTTTTGACGGACGCAACATTTTGGATGCCGAAGAATTAACAGCAATTGGTTTTCAGGTTAAAGGAATTGGTAAAGGTTATATTCCTCAATTAAAAAGAGAACCTGTTTTTTAATCGTTTTATTTCTATTCTTTGAAAAATATTTTAATCAAACTTAAACAACATCCGAAGTATGATACAGTCATAAACTGGGGAAAATTAATTTCTATAATAGGAAGCGCTCAAATTATTGTGCAACTTATTGGATTTGCTTCTGGAATTTTAATCATCCGTTTATTGCCTGTTCAGGAATATGCTTTTTATACTTTGGCCAATACAATGTTAGGAACAATGACTGTACTTGCCGATGGTGGCATAGGAACTGGCGTTATGGCGCAGGGTGGAAAAGTTTGGCAAGACAGACAAAAAATGGGTGTTGCTCTAGCAACAGGATTAGATTTAAGAAAAAAGTTTGCAATAGGAAGTTTAGCAGTATCAGTTCCCATTTTGTTTTATCTTTTGGTTCACAATGGAGCGAGCTGGATTACATCAATTCTTATTGCTTTGGCATTGATTCCAGCTTTTTATGCCGCTTTATCTGATTCGTTATTAGAAATTGTTCCAAAACTGAATCAAACTATTCTGCCATTGCAAAGAAATCAAGTAGAAGTAGGAGTTGGAAGATTGGTATTGTTGCTTATAACAATGTTTATTTTTCCATTTTCGTTTGTAGCGATTTTAGCTGCAGGAATTTCTCGAATCTGGGGAAATGTTGGTTTAAGAAAGATCGTTTACGGTATGGCTGCTCAAAATCAGGAGCCAGACGCAGAAGTTAGCAATGAAATATTAAGTTTAGTTAGACGTATTTTACCAACATCTATTTACTATTGTCTTTCAGGACAGATTACAATTTGGCTGATTTCTATTTTTGGTAATACCACTTCTTTGGCTCAATTGGGAGCTTTAGGAAGATTAAGCGTAATCTTAACTGTTTTGAGTGCCGTAATTAGCACATTGATTATTCCGCGTTTTGCAAAATTAGCTCAAGATAAATATCTTTTATTGAAGCGTTTTTTTCAAATAATGGGACTTTTAATTGGACTTCTTAGCGTCGTGATTTTTGTAGTTTATTTATTTCCAGCTCCAATTTTATGGTTGCTTGGAGATGCTTACAAAGGATTGCCGTTTGAGTTATTGTTAAGTATTATAAGCAGCTGTATTGGTTTATTAAGCGGAATAGTTTTTTACTTATATAGCGCTAGAGGATGGGCAATGTCGCCCGTAATTATGATTGGAGTCAATTTATTAACGATAATTATTTTTGCCAGCCTTTTAGATCTCGGAAGTTTAAGAGGCGTTTTGTATTTCAATATAGGTTTGGGATTAGTGGGGTTAATCCAGACTTCTGTGTTTTGTATTTATAATATTCTTGTAATAAAAAATAAACAACATGAAACGGCCTAATCAGATAGCGCTGATTTATAGTAAAGTTATTGGTATTAATCATTCGCTATCGTTTTATCTTTTGAAGATTAGAGGCTTACAAGGAGGCGACGATTCTAGAATAGAAAAAATTACTTGTAATTGGCCAAACAAATTAATAGTAGGACATCAATGTAATATCGAAAATGGGGTCGATTTTAGAATTTTGAATCCTCTCAACGAAAGTTCATACATAAAATTAGGGAACAAGGTTTTTATTGGTCATGCCTGCGAATTTGTTTGTAACGAAAAAATCATCATCGGTAACAATTGCCTGATTGCGAGTAAAACGACAATTAACAATACTAGGCACGAGTATAAAGTCACGGCAAACATCAATACGCAGCCTATTATAAGTGAAGCAATAATTTTAGAAGACGATGTCTCGATCGGAACCTCCTGCGTCATACTGCAAGGAGTTACAATAGGAACAGGTTCTATAGTTGCAGCAGGTTCAGTAGTAAATAAATCAATACCCGCGAATGAAGTTTGGGCAGGAGTACCAGCTCATTTTATAAAAAAAAGGACATAAGATATGATATCAGCAGTTTGCACCTTATTTGAAGGTCATTACCATTATGGAGTTGCTACGCTTTCAAATTCGCTATATACGCAGGGATTTCGCGGAACTATTTATGTTGGTTATCGAGGATCATTACCAAATTGGATCTCAAACGGTAAAAAAGAACCTGTTGGCAATTGGAAAGAAGCAATTACAATTCATCCTGTTGAAGGAATTGAGCTTGTTTTTTTACCGCTTGCCACTACATATAGCTTAACGAACTATAAACCTGATTTAATGCTGGAGCTGTGGGATGGTCCAGCAAAAGAAGCAGATGCATTGTTTTATTTTGATCCAGATATTGTTGTGGTTGATTCTTGGGCTTGTTTTGAACAATGGGTCAATTGCGGCGTAGCGGTTTGTGAAGATATTAATTCGCCTTTGCAGGAATTTCATCCGCGAAGACAAGGCTGGAGAAATTATTTCAAAAATTACAATATCGATTTGCAATTTAAAAATCAGATTTATGTAAACGGCGGTTTTGTTGGCGTGATTAGAAAAAATATTTTCTTTCTCAAATTGTGGGTAAAACTGCAAGAACGAATGGGAGATGCAATTGGCGGACTTGATAAATCTATTTTCCAAAATCAAATGCACAATTCGAGTATTTTAAAAATGGAAGGATTTCAGTTTTTTGATAAATCAGATCAAGATGCTCTAAATGCAACAATCGAAGCCTATCACGGGAATGTCAGCTATCTTGGAAAAGATGGAATGGGTTTTATTCCTGGAGAAGCAACAATGTTTCATGCATTAGGAAGTTCAAAACCTTGGCAAGTAAATCACTTTATCAGACTTTTTAAAGGAAGAATACCAAGAAAAGAAGATGTTGCTTACTGGGAATATACGAAAAGCCCAATTTTAGCGCACTCTAAGCAGGAAATAAGAAAAAAACAGATGGCAATTAAAATAAGCAAGTTCTTAGGAAGATTTTATAAAGTCTAATGGAATAAAGATAATCATGATTCCAAAAACAATACACATTTGCTGGTTTAGTGGAGAAGAATATCCTCCATTTATAAAAGAATGTATTGCTACTTGGAAAGTCCACATGCCCGACTATAAAATTCGGGTTTGGGATAAAAATAGTTTTGATTTTGATTCTGTATCTTTTGTAAAAGAAGCATTTCAGGCAAAGAAATGGGCATTTGCTGCAGATTACGTTCGTCTTTATGCAGTCTACACCGAAGGCGGATTGTATTTAGATTCAGATGTAAAAATATTGAAGCCTTTTAAAGAATCATGGTTCGAATATGATTTTTTTAGTGCTCATGAAATTCATCCGGGACATTTTGAAGAAGCAGGAGGAAAAGAGCTTTTAAACGCTTCTTTTTTACCTAAAAAGCAAGGTGAGCCCATTATTGGTTTTGCAGTTCAAGGCGCCATTTTTGCCTCGATACCAAATCATCCTTATATAAAAGATTGTCTCGAAACATACCAGAATCTAAAGTTATTTGAAGCAGACGGAACAATTGATTTAAAAAAAGTCATAATCGGTTCTGTAATTACCCCAATAGCAGAAAAATACGGATATACTTATCAGGATAAAGAACAAGTATTGAAAGAAAATATGCTTATTCTTCCATCCAATATATTAGTCGGAAATTCTATTTATTTAGACAAAGAATCATACGCTGTTCATCTCATAAACGGCAGCTGGAGAGATAAAAAAGGAATTGAAAAATTCCTGCACTTATTTAGAAATCAATATCCTCGCATATTTCCTTTTGTCAATTTTATTGATAAAGGTTTTAATAAAACATATCGAACAACCAAAAAAATAAAAAAAGTATCTCACAATAAAATAAGAACATTAATCAAAATAATTTCTTGGTAACAAAAGAAATTCTGATAGGTGAATTTTTTGTAAAAGTAACTTTTCTATAAAACCAATAACTAAATCAAAAATGGACATTCTTTTCATTTGCGGATCTGCCGAACTTGGCAATGATGGTGTGGGCGATTATACTCGCAGATTATGTGGTATGCTGATAAGATCAGGTCATAAGGCTGAGATTTTAGCTTTATGCGATCATCAGGCTCCTCTTTTTATTAGTGAAAATCAAGTAATAGAAGATACAGCTGTAATGGTGCACCGAATTCCAATTGCAGCCGATAATAAACAGCGTTTTGTGTACTTGCAGCGAATTCTAAAAGATCTTGAACCTGATTGTATTTCATTGCAATATGTTCCGTACAGCTTTAATCCGAAAGGATTGCCTTTCTGGTTGCCTTCTTATTTAAAAAAAATAAGAGGAAATCATAAATGGCACATTATGTTTCACGAATTATGGCTTGGAATTGATGCAGAGTCTTCATTTAGACACAAATGCATTGGAAAATTACAGCAGTTAATTGCAAAAAAAATTGTTCAGAATACAAGAACACATGCTGTTAATACTCAGAATAAGCTTTATCAGTTCTTTCTTAAATCGCATAATATCGATGCACAGATTTTGCCAATATGCGGAAACATACCTTTAACGGCAGTTAAAAAAGAAGCAGCAGAATTTGCACAATTTGTTTTATTTGGAACGATCCACAATGGAGCTCCTTTCAGAGATTTTATTGATGATTTAATTAAAAATACCACTTTTAATAAACCAATAAAATTTGTTTTCATTGGCAATAATGGTCCAGAATTAGGCAATTACAAAACAATTTTAGAAAGTTATAAAATACCTTATGAAGTGCTGGGCATCCAGTCTGAAGATGTAATATCTCAAGTGCTTTTAGATAGTGATTTTGGAATTTCAACAACTCCTTATTTCCAGACAGAAAAAAGCGGTGTTTATGCAGCTTAAAAAGAACATCAAATCAACACGATTTCAATTTCTCGCAATTGGACTCCAACAAAAGGACAATATGTGATACCGCAAATAATTAAATATGAAAAAAATAATCTGAATATAATTCTGAATAAAGTTGAAGTTTCTGATTTGCCAAGCATTGCGACACAGTTTATTAATTCAATTTCATTAACATGAAAGTAATAGTGTCTCATCCAACTTTAAATGCAAATTCAAAAAACTTAGTAACTGGATTATTAAAAGATCAGCTGCTTTTTAAGTTGTTTACGTCTATTGCCATATTTCCAGGACAAGTATTATATAAATTAGGAAGTAATCCAAAATTAAAAGATTTAAAAAGAAGAAGTTTAGACACAACTTGGAAACCTTATACAAAATCAAAATCTTTTTTTGAATTTGGACGTTTGTTGACTTCAAAGGCTAAACTGGATTTTTTAATCTCACACGAAAAAGGTCTTTTCTGCATTGACAGAGTTTATCAAAAACACGATAAATGGGTGGCTAATACTTTAGCGAAAGCAAAAAAAAACGGATTATCTGGAGTATATGCTTTTGAAGATGGCGCGCTTTCTACTTTTGAAGAAGCAAAACAATTAGGACTTTATTGTATTTATGATCTCCCAATTGGGTATTGGAAAAGTGCACGTTCCTTAATGCAGAAAGAATTTGAAATAAATCCAGATTGGTCGAGTACGCTTACAGGATTTAATGATTCATCAAAAAAACTGCATAAAAAAGATAAAGAGCTGGCTTTGGCAGATGTAATTTTTGTAGCAAGCAGTTTTACTAAAAAAACATTGGAAGATTATTCTGGAAAATTATCAGAAATAAAAGTGATTCCGTATGGTTTTCCAGAAGTTACTCAAAAAAAAGAATATCAGCCACTAGAAGATAGAAAGCTAAAAGTTTTGTTTATCGGCGGATTATCACAACGAAAAGGAATTTCCTATTTATTTGATGCCATTGAAGGAATGCAAGATAAAGTAGAGTTGACGATTGTTGGACAAAAATCGGTACCGAATTGTCAGGCGTTGAATACGGCTTTAGAAAAACACCATTGGATTCCGTCGCTTTCTCATGATCAGGTTTTAGCTTGTATGCGCGAACATGATGTGTTTGTTTTTCCTTCTCTTTTTGAAGGTTTTGGATTGGTAATTACAGAAGCAATGTCACAAGGAATTCCAGTAATTACAACAGATCGTACGGCGGGACCAGATTTAATAAAAAATGGAGAAGATGGCTGGATTGTTCCAGCAGGTTCTTCTGAAGCATTAAAAGAAGTAATTAACAAGATACTTGAAAAACCAGAAATATTAGAACAAGCAGGAACTGCAGCTCAGAACAAAGCTAAAACTAGACCTTGGGCGGTTTACGGACAAGAAATGGCAGAAGCAGTTTCTTCTTTAAGTTTTACAAATAATTGGGAAAAATGGATTTAGCTATTGAACAAGTAGAAGTACAAGATTCAGATTATAAATACATTAAAATAGCTATTTGGATGTATTTTTTACTTTGGATTTTTGAAGGTGCTCTGCGTAAGTGGATTTTACCTAGCTTGGCTACGCCTTTATTAGTCGTACGCGATCCTATTGCGATTTATATTATTGGAAGAGCTTTATATCAGGGTATAAAATTTGTAAATTCTTATGTCATTTTTGGACTAATATTTACATTATTCGGACTCGCTTTGACCTTTACTTTTGGCCACGAAAATATATTTGTAGGCATTTATGGAGCCAGAATTATGCTGCTTCATTTTCCTGTGATTTTTATAATTGGTCAGGTTTTTACAAAAGAAGATGTGCTGAAAATAGGCAGGTTTCTTCTAGCAATAAATATCCTAATGACGATAATTGTTTATTTTCAATTTACAAGTCCGCAGAGCGCTTTTATAAATGTTGGTATTGGAGGAGAAGGAAGTGCAGGATTTTCTGGAGCAATGGGATATAGCAGACCTCCAGGAACATTTTCGTTTATATCCGGACTATCAATTTTTTATACAGCTGTCTCTGTTTTTGTCTTTTATTTTTGGCTGTCAAAAGATCGTTGTTCCAAAATTTTACTTTATGCAAGTACCGTTTCTTTAATTATTGCTTTACCGCTAACGATCTCTAGAGGTGCCGTTGTAGCTGTAGCCATAGTTGGTTTATTTGCTATAATAGCTTCAGTAACAACAGGAAAAATGTTATTTAAATTAATAATCATTATTGCTGTTTTATCGCTTGTATTTGTTTTTCTTCAAAAATATTCAAGCATTTTTAGTTTAGGTACAGAAGTATTTATGGATCGTGTTGACACTGTAAATAAAGTAAATGGCGGAGGTTTAAAAGATTCCATTCTTTTAAGAGCCTTAAATGAATTTCTTGGTCCACTTTCAGATTTATTTGATCAGCCAATGTTTGCTGGAAATCTAGGAATGGGAACAAATGCAGGTGCTCAAATGATGACGGGTAAGACATCTTTTTTAGTTTCAGAAACTGAGTTTGGGCGTTTGGGCGGCGAACAAGGAATTATTTTTGGAGGCGGACTAATGGTTTTACGTATAGTTTTAGCACTAAGCATGGCCATTACGGCTTTTAGATTGCCACACGAAAAAAAATTGCTTCCTTTTATTCTTTGCGGAGCGGCTTGTATCGCAATATCTCAAGGACAATGGGCGCAGCCAAGTATTTTAGGATATGCAGTTATTATGGCGGGTTTAGTTATAGCCAGCATTAAAAAAGAGGAAAATACATTTCAGAAAGAAGTTTTATGATGTCTCAAATAATTCTAATTGGTAATTACAAACCTGACAAGCAGTTTAGCATGCAGATTTTTGAATCACTAATGTCGGAAGGGTATAGTAAATCAAAAATTAATGTTAGCGCTATTCGGCCGCGTGAAATATTTAGAAAGCTGAGTTTCAATAAACCTAGTTTAGAAAAATGGCTTGCTTATATTGATAAATTCTTTGTTTTCCCAATTGAGCTTTTATCTTTCAGAAGTCTGAATTTTATGTTGCGAAGACCCGTAAACTATCATATTTGTGATCATTCGAATGCTTTTTATCTTTATTTTTTACCTAAAAATAAAACCATAATAACTTGTCATGATGTTTTAGCAATAAGAGCTGGACTTGGTTTTGCAGACACTTATTGTTATGCAACAAAATCTGGACAGGTTTTACAAAGGATAATTTTGAATGCTTTATGCACCGCCAAAAAACTGGCAACAGTATCTGAATTTACATTAAATCAATTATTAGAAATTGATAATAAACCAGATCGAAACAAAAAATGGATAACAATTCATAATGCCGTATCTGAAAAATTTCTGCCTTTGCCGGAAGATAAAATTCAAGAAGTGCTTAAAAAATATCAGCAGTTAAAAGGCAAAGAAATTATTCTGCACGTAGGTTCTGATTTGGAACGCAAAAACAGAAAACTTCTTGTCAACATGATGTATGAATTGCAAAATGACTGGAATGGAATTTTAGTTTTAGCTGGAGAAAAATTAAATGCTGAATTGCAAGAGTTAATTCAAAAACTAGAAATTTCAAATCGAGTTTTGCACATACAAAATCCTAGCGACGATGAAATTGTAGCACTTTATTCAATATCGAAAGCAATGATTTTTCCATCATATTCAGAAGGATTTGGTTGGCCAATAATTGAAGCACAAGCTTGTGGATCTCCTGTAATTACAACAAACAAAGCGCCTATGATGGATGAGGTAGGAGGAAATGCCGCACTTTATGCGGATCCTGATGATCCTACTGCTTTTGTAATGCAATTTAGAAAATTCGAAGACAAAAAATTTAGAGACGAAATCATACAGAAAGGTTATAAAAATGCAAAACGATTTGATTTTGATAATACCATTCGTCAATATGTTGAATTAATTAAAAATTAAGGATGATAATGCTAAAAATATTAACCGTTTTGTCGCCTTGGTCATTAAAGCGATTTATGCTAGTCCAATTTTTTAAATACGAAATTGACAGATCATCCAGAATTGGTTTTTCTTGGATTTTTCCTAAAAAACTAATTATGGATTCGAATGCTTACATCGGTAATTTTAATGTAGCAGTGCATTTAGATTTATTGAAAATAGGAAAACATTCCAGTATTGCTCGTGGCAATTGGATTACAGGATTTCCAACCAATACCGATTCGAAACATTTTTCACATCAAAAAGATCGACAATCAAATTTGATTATTGGCGAACATTCAGCAATCACAAAAAATCATCATATAGATTGCACCAACATAATTCAAGTTGGAAATTTTGTTACAGTAGCCGGTTATTCTAGTCAATTGCTAACACATTCCATTAATATCGAATTAAATATTCAAGACAGTAATCCGATCACAATTGGCGATTATTGTTTTGTTGGAACAGCATCAACGATTTTAGGCGGAGCAGCTTTACCCGCATATTCTGTTCTTGGTGCAAATGCATTATTAAACAAAAACTTTACTACTCCATACCGATTATATGGAGGAAACCCAGCTAAAGAAATCAAAGAGTTACCCAAAGAATATAAATATTTTAATAGAGAAACAGGCTTTGTTTATTAAAATAAATCTCCCACAACCAAAAAACAACCATACCATGAAAGTAATTCATTATATAGCCAGTATTGATAAAAGCGGCGGAGGAACAACAGAATATATGCGGCTTTTGAGCAAAGTATTAAAAGATGTAACATCATTTAGTATTGCGACAGGACTTTCTAAAGAACCCATTGCAATTGAAGGCGTTCAGATAAAATTTTTCAATAACAAAATGACGCGCTGGTTTTCTTTAATCAATGAATATCGCGCTTATCTTGAAGAAGAATGTCCAGATATTGTTCATATTAACGGAATCTGGAGTCCGCAAAATTGGGCTTTTCAAAACGAAGCTCAAAAACTTGGTATTAAAGTAATTGTTTCACCACACGGAATGCTTGAACCTTGGATTTTGGCTCATAATCCAATAAAGAAAAAAATTGCATTGTTTTTATACCAAAAAAGTGCTTTGAAAAAATCGCTTTGCCTTCATGCAACAGCTCAAATGGAAGCCGAAAATCTTCAGGCTCTTGGTTTTAAAAACCCGATTCATATTATTCCAAACGGAATTCATTTGAGAGATGTTAAAAAACTGAAGGAAAAATATGGGACAAAGAAAATGATATTCATGTCTCGAATTCATCCTAAAAAAGGAATCGAATTATTGCTAGATGCTTGGAGAACCAGTAACACAGAAGGCTGGACACTCGAAATTGCAGGAAGCGGAGAAGAAGAATATGTAATTAGTTTGATTCAGAGTACGGTAGATTTAGAAAATGTACATTTTGTTGGACCAAAATACGGTGAAGAAAAATGGGATTTTTTACGCTCTGCCGATGTAATGGTACTTCCAACTCACAGTGAAAATTTCGGAATCGTTGTGGCTGAAGCTTTGGCGGTAGCTGTACCCGTAATAACGACTCACGGAACGCCTTGGGAAGATTTAGAAATACACAAATGTGGCTGGTGGATCGATCTTTCGGTTACAAATTTAGAAAAAGCTTTATTTAAAGTTTTTAATGCGCCAACTATGCTTTTGGAAATGATGGGCAAACACGGACGAGATTTAATTGTCAAAAAATACGATATAAAAACAGTCGGAAAAAAAATGGTCGAATTATATAATACGATGTAAAAGAATGAAAATAACAATAGTTCAAGGTGCCTTTTTTCCTGTACCTCCCTTGCTGGGCGGAGCTGTAGAAAAAATGTGGTATGGTCTGGCAAAAGAATTTGTTAATAAAGGGCACGAAGTAAATTATATTTCCAAATCATATAAAGGATTTTTAGATGTTGAAAATGATGGCGGAATTAATCACATAAGAGTTAAAGGTTATAAAGTGCCGTCATCAGGAATTTTTCTTAAGGTTCTGGATTTTTTTTACACTTTAAAAGCAGTCCGAAAAATATCAAAAAGCACAGATATAATTGTTTCGAATACTTTCTGGTTGCCAATTCTTCTGCCTTCTAATCAAAAGAAAAAGTGCATGATTGATGTGGCTAGAATGCCAAAAGGGCAAATGAAATTTTACACAAAAAGTGCCAGATTAAGAGCCAATTCGAGCCCAGTTGCAAAAGCAATAAAAGACGAAATCAAAAAAGAATATTTTGATAAAGTGGTAATGATTCCAAATACATTGCCTTTTAGAAATTCAAAAACTATTGATTTTTCGAAAAAAGAAAAAACAATACTTTACACCGGAAGAATTCATCCAGAAAAAGGTTTAGATATTTTAATAGAAGCATTTGCTGCTTTGGATGCTAAAGGCTGGCAGTTACTTATTGTAGGGCCTTATTCTACAGAAACTGGCGGAGGCGGAGAATCTTATCTGCACGAATTAAAAGTTTTGGCTATAAACAGCAATGTAAGATTTCTTGAGCCTGTTTTTGATATTGAGAAATTAAATGAAATCTATGCAAAAGCCTCAATATTTGTTTATCCGTCGGTAGCAGAACAGGGAGAGACATTTGGAGTTTCGCCTTTAGAAGCCATGAGCTGGGGATGTGCAACGATTGTTTCCAATTTAGATTGTTTCAAAGATTTTTTAATTCATGAAAAAAACGGTTTGTGTTTCGATCATCGAGTAGAAAATCGAGTAGAAATTTTGAATGGCTATTTGAGAGATCTAATAGAAAATCCAAATCGAATCAATGATTTAGCCAGAGCTGGATTGATGGTAAACGACACACATTCTAATGAAAAGTTAGCGGCTGAATTTTTAAACGAATTCGAGTCAATCAAAATAAAACAATAAAAAAACAATGGAACAAGAATATTCACAGAATTCCCCTTACGATTCGCCTTGGTCATTTTCGCAGCGAATTAAAATGATACTTTGGGAATATGTTTGGTTATTGTTTTGCAGTTGGACACCAAAACCCGCTAATCGCTGGAGATTATTTTGGCTCAAATTGTTTGGATGTAAAATTTACGGAAAACCATTTGTGCACCAAAGAGCAAGAATTCAAATTCCGTGGAATCTAATTTTACATGATTTTGCCTGTCTTGGTGATCGTGCCAATGCATATACGCTTGGAGTTGTAGAAATTTTTGAGCACGCCACTGTTGGTCAGGAAGTATATTTATGCACTGGAACTCATGCATTTGATAAGCCTGAAATGAATTTAATAACAAAGAAAATTACCATACAAAAAGGTGTTTTTATTGGTGTAAGGGCTATAATCATGCCTGGAGTGACAATTGGAGAAAATGCCATTGTAGGCGCAGGAAGTTTAGTGACCAAAAATGTCGAGAAAAATACTATTGTAGTGGGTAATCCTGCCAAATTTATAAAATATAGAAGCTTTGAATAAAATTCCTATTTCCGTAATCGTTTCTGTTAAGAACGAAGCTAAGAATTTACCATCATGTTTGGATAAATTAAAGCGATTTTCTCAAGTAATTGTTGTTGATTCTGGAAGTACCGATGATACTATAACGATAGCAACTGCTATGGGAGCAGAAGTGCTGCAGTTTAATTGGAATGGAAAATTTCCAAAAAAACGAAATTGGGCACTTCAGAATGCTAATCTTCTCAACGAATGGATTTTATTTCTTGACGCTGACGAATTTGTTACTGATGAATTTGTCAACGAAATAGCAATAAAAACCCAAGATCCTAATTATAACGGCTATACAATTCAGTTTGAAAACTATTTCATGGGGCGAAAACTGAAATATGGTTATGGATTTAAAAAGTCGGCTCTTTTTAAAAAATCAAAAGGAGCTTATGAAAAAATCGAAGAAGATTTATGGAGCCATTTAGATATGGAAGTGCACGAACATCCTATTATTGAAGGTAAAGTTGGGCTTATTTCGGCAAAAGTGATTCATAAGGATTTTAGAAATTTAGAGCATTATATCGATAAACACAACGCTTATTCTACCTGGGAAGCACAAAGATATTTACAGCTTAAGAAGTCTAAAAATGAGCTTTTATCTTTAAATCAAAAAATCAAATACGGCCTTCTTAATACAGGATTACTTCCGGTTGTCTATTTTATGGGCGCTTATTTTTTAAAATTAGGCTTTTTAGATGGCAAAGAAGGATTTTATCTGGCCCGCTTTAAGTCACATTACTTTTTTCAGATTCAAACTAAAATTGATTTAATCAAAAACAAATAGAATTAAAAAATGAAAAGAATACTGATAACAGGAGGAGCTGGTTTTGTAGGATCTCATTTGTGTAAAAGGTTATTAAATGAGGGAAATGAAGTAATTTGTTTAGACAATTATTTTACTGGAGCAAAATCTAATATTATAGAATTGCTGGATAATCCTTACTTCGAAATGGTTCGCCATGACATAACAGAATCATACTATGCTGAAGTTGATGAAATTTATAATTTAGCTTGTCCTGCGTCTCCTGTACATTACCAATATAATCCGATAAAAACGATAAAAACTTCTGTAATGGGAGCAATTAATGTGTTAGGATTGGCAAAACGTGTGAATGCTAAAGTGCTTCAGGCCAGTACGAGTGAAGTTTATGGAGATCCTTTGGTACATCCTCAAACCGAAAATTATTGGGGACATGTTAATCCAATTGGTATTCGTTCCTGTTATGATGAAGGAAAACGATGTGCGGAAACTTTATTTATGGATTATCACAATCAAAATAAAGTGGCAATCAAAATCATTAGAATCTTTAATACTTATGGACCAAATATGAATCCAGGAGATGGAAGAGTGGTTTCTAATTTTATCGTTCAGGCTTTGCAAGGAAAAGACATTACCATTTTTGGTGATGGATTGCAAACACGCTCTTTTCAATACGTTGATGATTTAGTAGAAGGCATGGTAAGAATGATGAATTCTGAAAAAGATTTTTTAGGACCAGTTAACTTAGGAAACCCAAATGAGTTTACCATGTTAGAATTGGCGCAAGCTATTATTGAACTGACCAATTCTAAATCGAAAATTATTTATCTAGATCTTCCGCAAGACGATCCCAAACAAAGACAGCCAGATATTTCTTTGGCAAAAAATAAATTGAACGGTTGGGAGCCTAAAATACAATTGAGAGAAGGTTTGGTTTCGACAATTAGTTATTTCGAAAAGTTATTGTTAAATCAATGATTTTCTTTTTTAAAATTTCCTTATTAAGGACATTAATATTCAAAAATTAGGGTTTTAACGAGGATTGTGGTGCTTCGTCGAGAACTTTTTTTAGTGGCATTCTTTTGTTTTAGCTTTACCTTATAATTATGAAAAATTTTCACCTTAAAATGTAATTATTATGAGAATTACCATAATCACAGTCTGTTATAACAGAAAAGCTACGATTGAAAAAGCGATCAAAAGTGTATTGTCTCAAAATTATCCTGATATCGAATACATAATTGTTGATGGAAATTCTAAAGACGGTACAAAAGAAATTATTGAGTCTTATCGTGATAAAATAAGCCAATTTATTTCTGAACCTGACAAAGGTATGTACGACGCAATAAACAAAGGATTAAAACTGGCAACCGGAGATGTAATCGGACTTATGCATTCTGACGATGAGTTTTTTGATAAAAAAGCTATTTCAAGAATTGCGGCTCGTTTTAATGCCGATTCTTCGATAGATGGTATTTATGGTGACGGTGTTTATGTGACCAACGATACAGACGAACGTTTGGTTCGTGATAGAATTGGAGGCGTTTTTAGTCTTAAAAAAGTAAAAGGCGGATGGCTGCCTCTGCATCCAACAGTTTATTTGAAAAAAGATATCATCGATAAACATGGTTTATACAACCTTGATTTTAAAATAGCGTCTGATACCGAATTTTTGCTTCGCTACTTATACAAATACAAAATCAAGATGAGTTACATCGACAAGTATATTGTAAAGATGAGAATGGGAGGTATGAGTACCAGTTTTAAAACTGCTCTTGAAGTGCTGAATGAAGATTATAAAATCTATAAATATCATGGTTTAACTGCAGTTCAGGCTGTATTTCTTAAAAAGAGTATGGCTTTGAGGCAGTACATTACTCATTAATAAAAAAGATAGATACTATTCATTTTAGTTATTTATCCCAATAGAATTTAGAGTATTAAGTAAACTATATATATCGATTAAAATGAAGAAATTTTTCTTTCCTATAATTTTATTGATTTTATTAATGCTTGGATCTTGTACTACCAGAAAAGAAATACTGTATTTACAAGATTTGGACAGTTATGCAAACTCAACTTTAAATTATACATCGCCTAAAATACAACCTAACGATATCTTAAAAATAGATATTGGAGATATTAATCCAGTAGTGGCTGCGCCATTTAATATGACTTCAGCAACTAATGGACAAACATCTGTAGAAATGATGAGGTTATCAGGTTATTTGGTTAATCCGCAGGGAAATATTATGATGCCAATTTTGAATGAAGTGAAAGTTGGAGGTTTAACTCCAGCCAATGTAGAAATCAAAATAAAAGAACGCCTTATAAACGAAAATTATCTGGTAAACCCAACGGTTCAATGTAGAGTGCTGAATAACAAGTTTACGATTTTGGGAGAAGTAAATGCTCCTGGAGTAAAACCTTTTAGCGAAGAATCAATCAGTTTACTTGATGCAATTGGATTGGCAGGAGACTTAACTTATTCTGCAATTCGTAAAGATGTAAAACTGATTAGAGAAGTAGACGGAAAACGTTTGGTTTTTCATGTTGATTTAACGAGTGCTTCTTGGATGTCAAATCCGAATTACAGAATAAGACAAAACGATGTCATAATCGTAGAAGCAAATAAACTGAAAGTAAATAGTGGAGGTTTAATAAAAGATCCGATACAAGTATTGGGTATAGCAGCTTCTCTTACTGCAGTGATTTTATTAATTGTAAATAATTAAAAACAGTAAGGATTTCAGAAATGCACTTATTGTTATTAACGCGACTGAATTAATATAAATAGTTATGGATTTTAAAAAAGAATTTTTAAAGTATTTACGTTACTGGCCTTGGTTTTTGCTAAGCTTAATTTTATTTGTTGGAGCCGCTTTTATCTTTATAAAAATTGTTCCACCAACATACGAAACTTCAGCTACAATCTTGATTGACAAAAAACAAGAAGACAAAACAAAAATCATTACCATCAGTACAGATAAAAGCAGTAGTGAAGATAATTTAGAAGACGAAATAAGATTAATGACTTCTAATGAATTTTTGTTGGACGTAGTTAAGAATTTGAATTTAAATTACAGCTATTACGAAAAGGTTTATACAGTTCAGAACAATTATATAAATGTTTTGCCTTTCGCTTTAATACCAACAGTTTCTAATGATTCGCTTCCACTAGTTTCTTATGAAATTAAAATAAATGAAAACGGATTTGTTGTAACAGAAACAGATACCGAAAACAGTTATACCGTTAAAGGATATAAAGGAAACGAAGCTGTAAAAGGTTTGCCATTTAAAATCCAATTATCTGCGAAAGCAAAAAAGAATCCGTCGCTTTATTTTGACAAAGAATATAAAGTAACTCTTGAACCTACGATTATTGCTTTAAAAAACTTAAAATCATCACTTCTTGTTGCATCTGATGAAACTGCAAAAGGTGTCATCGAGTTAAAACATATTGGATCAACTCCAGACCGTTCTAGAAAAATATTGAACGAAATTATTGTTTTACTGGATAAAAATATTGTGCTCAACAAACAGAAAGTATTTAGAAATACAGTTTCTTATTTGAATCAAAGAATTAAAAGTTTTACCAAAGAAAAAGATTCTATTGAAAGCGAAAAAGAAAGATATCTGCAAAACAATGATATTGGCGTAATGGACAATTATATTGTTGAAAAAACAGCCGACAGAAGTCAGAAAAAAGAAACCGCTTCTATTAATGAAAGACAAATATCACAAGCTGCTTTTGCAATTAATGACATTAAACAATCGGGGCCTGCGCAAACTTTAGGAACAGATTATAATTTAGATTCGCCTACTGTTAATCAAATGCTTGTTAATTACAATCAAAAATTGATGGAAAGTCAACTGATCTTAGAAAGAGCGCAGAAAAACAATCCGGCATACATCAGTTTGATGACGCAGCTGAAAACTCAAAAACAAGAAATCTTAAATACTTTAGAAGGTTATTTGAATTTTCTAAATCAAAACAGTAGAGTAAATAGAGAAGAACAAAGTATTGCTGAAGCAAAAGTAAAAAGCATTCCAACAAACGATAAAGTATTGGGAAGAATCAATAGCAATCTTAGTCTAAAAGCAGAAACGTATGTAGCATTATTACAAAAGAAAGAAGAAGCAGTTTTAAACGGAGCCATTTTAGAATCAAATTTAAAAACTCTAAATGCGCCAGAAACCAATTATTCTGCAATTTTTCCACAGCCAAAAGTATTTATGCTTGGCGCATTTATGTTTGGGTTGCTGGTTCCTTTTGGAATTACCTACGTTCGTTTATTCTTTGATACCAAAGTGCATAACGAAGAAGACATCCAAAAAATAATTAGTAATATCCCTATTTTGGGGAATATTCCTAAAATAAGCACAAACGACAAGCTCGACAATACAGCTACTTCTCGTTCGATGATTGCAGAAGCTTCGAGGGCTTTAGCATCTAATATATCTTATTTACTGCCTAGGAAAGAAGAAAATCGAGGAAGAGTAGTACTCTTTACATCAGCTATTCAAGGCGAAGGAAAATCCTTTTGTGCTTTTCACAGTGCGATAACCAGCAGTAATTTAAACAAGAAAACATTGCTGATAGGCGTCGATCTAAGAAATCCTCAGCTGCATGATTATTTCAATGTTGATAGAAACGTGCCAGGACTTTCAAATTTCTTAGCCAATAAAGCAGATGACTGGAAAGAGTTTCTTCATAAAGAGAATAATTTTTCTAAAAATATTGATGTTTTATTCGCAGGAGAAGCTCCGCCTAATCCATCTCAGTTAATAACCAATTCAAATTTTGAATCCTTAATTGAAGAAGCAAAAACACTTTATGATTTTATCATCTTAGATACTGCGCCAGTTCAAATCGTATCTGATACGCTAAATTTCAGTCATTTGGCAGATGTAACAGTATTTGTGGTAAAATATGATTATACAGATAAAAGTAATTTAGTTCATATAAACAATTTCATTAAAAAAGGTCAGTTAAAAAATGTCGGGGTTGTTATAAACGGAGTAAATCTGAAAACCGCTTACGGATATGGTTATAATTATGGCGTAAGTTATGGTTATCAGTATAAAGAATCTGGAATAAAGAAACCCTGGTATAAAAGAGGTCTTAAAATAAAAGAGGCCTAAAATGTACTGAAATCAAATAGTATAAAATGATTCATAAAATAGTTCTGTTCTTACTGCTTTTAGTTATTGGTGCCGTCTTTTATTTTTCGTGGCTACCTGATCCTGGTTTTACGAGTGAGCACTATTTGCCAAGATGGCTTTTAAATTGGAGCAATCATTATTACAATTTGCGTACTGCTGTTCCTTTTTTAGCTGTAGGTTTTTTGTTAGAAGCATATACAGAAAACAATGTGGATTATTTTAAAAATTTAAGTTTTATACAAAATATTGGTATTGCAGGAGTGATCGCATGTATAGCAGAAGGAGGCCAATTTATAATAGAAAGAAGAAGCCCTGATTTTATGGATGTTTTTTATGGAATTGCAGGAAGTTTAATTGGAGCATTAGGTTATAATTTATTGAAAAAGATAAAAAATGCGAAACAGACATAAATTTACTTTCATAATGTGTTGTGCCTTTGCAGACATGATTGCGATGGTACTTGGCACAATGATATTTTTGAATTTTGCGATTGAAGAAAAAGTTGGCTGGAATGCTTTGTTTCTTAATAAAATGATTCCGATTACAATTTTAAGTTGGTTGTTTTCAGTTACTTATTTTCAATTGTATAGAGTAGACGTTCTTTTTAGTTTAGATGAATTTTTCCGAAACAGCTGGCGTGCTTTCTTTACACAAAGAGTTTTATGGCACAGTTACATTTTCATTTTTCAAGATGATGTTTTGTATTTCTTTGGCACAAAGGCAAATCTAATTCAATTGAGTTTTCTATTGTCTTATTTCTTGCTGTCAAGAATTTTGTTTACGCTGGTAATTGGAAAAATAAAAGGGTGGGTTTTTAAGCAATATACTGTTGCAATCTGGGGATTTAATAAAACCAGTATCGAATTGGCTTCTCATTTAGAAAGTAATTCTTTCTTTATCAATTTTGTTGGTATTCTTAACGAAAACTCTTCGGTTGAGTACACAAACAACAGAGATTTTACAGAAGCCTTATGCACAGCAATCCACAAAGCATCTAATGATGATATTAATGAATTATATATCGTTTCGAAACCTGATTTTATTTCAGATTTGAATGATTTTTTTGAGCTTGGAGACAAACATTGTATGCGTTTGAAATTTGTTCCAGATTTCTCTTCCATTTCAAAAAAACATTTCAACTCGACACATTTAAATAATTTTCATGTTATAAAGCCCCGTTTCGAACCTTTACAAAATGCTTATAATCGATTGGCAAAAAGAATATTCGATCTTGTTTTCAGCATTTTGGTGATTGTTTTCATCTTGTCATGGCTGTATCCATTATTAGCCATTATTATTAAAAAACAAAGTAAAGGACCGGTTCTGTTCAGACAAATGCGAACAGGTAAAAAGAATCAGCATTTCTGGTGTTATAAATTTAGAAGTATGTATATGAATTCTGGCGATGAAAGTAAGCAAGCTCAAAAAGGAGACAGCAGAATTACACCAATCGGAAAATTTATTCGCAGAACAAGTTTAGATGAAATGCCGCAATTTTTTAATGTTTTGATTGGAAATATGAGTGTTGTTGGGCCACGTCCGCACATGATTAAACATACATCAGATTACAATGATCACATTAATAATTTTATGGTACGACATTTTGTAAAACCAGGAATCACAGGTTTGGCTCAAGTTTCGGGTCTTCGAGGAGAAACCAAAAGAGTATCTGATATGAAACGACGCGTTACAACAGACATAGAATATGTGCAGCGCTGGAGCTTAATCAAAGACATTAAAATTTGTTTTTTGACTGTTATTGTAACTCTAAAAGGAGATAAAAATGCTTTTTAAACTAATAAAATAAACTAATAAAATAAACTAATAAAATAAACTAATAAAATAAACTAATAAAATAAACTAATAAAATAAACTAATAAAATAAACTAAATATTAAACTTAAAATTAAACTAATAATCATGGATATTAATAATTACCTAATAGGCTTGCTTACAGGAGTTTCTGTGACAACCTTTTTTATCGGAAAAGAGTGGTATAAGTACTATACTAAATATACTATTCAACAAAAACAATTGGACAGAGTTCTAAAATTGAATGATAAAATTAAAAAGCTAAAAACTTTGAGTTCTACTGAAACTCCAAATGTTAATGTTGGTGTTTAGTATTTATTATTTTTAGTTAGATTTTTTTCTTGATTGCTTGTGGATTAAATCCAATAAGCCTGCTGTTTAGATGAAATAAACCAACTCTATTTGTTACTTTCATTTTTTACTTAAACACCTACAACAAGTAAAATAAACAGTAGTTAAAAGTTTACGCGATTATAATTTAAATTCGGAAGTATTGGGCACGACTAAGTTATCGAGCTCAATACTTTTGGATTTATTTTAAATTATAGATTGTAGTAAAACATTCTTTTATACTCCTAAATTATTGATTTGCATTTTTTGATTGCAATTGGCAGTCTTAAAAACTATTGCAGACAATCTTTTCTATCATCCTTTATTATTGATTTTTATTATTTAATTCGTTTTAAACTTTAATTCCAAAATTTTCAATCACGTCGGTTTGTGATTAATCATCAATTTAATTTTTTGAAAAGTTCGTTTACATATAGGCGTTTGTTTACTGATCTGGTCATTTTACTCTTAAGCGGAGTAAAGTTCAAGTTCAGTTATAAATATATCTTTTGGTTCCTTATTCGAAGGAACATAAGGATTATTTATTTCTATGGAGTTTAGGTATGAGATCATGCTGAAGCTCAGTCAATGTGTGTTATAATCGATTATAGGAAAAATAAATGCTAATTTTTAAGTGATGGTTAAAAAAGAAAGAGTTTTAGTTCGCGATAATAAAGGAGTTTTTCTAAAGATGTTTAAAAGAAAATTTAAAGATGAATTTGAATTTTCTGAGGATTCCTTTTTATTGAAAAATGAAAATAAAGCAACGAACTTTGATCATTCTGTATTTGTAGTATATGAATATTCAGAGCTGTTGGATTTTTTCGAACTAGGAGGGTTACATTCAAATTTTATAGTTTGTTTATTCAGTAAACATCTGTATAATGGTTTATCTATGATAGAAGAAATCAAGGACTTACTATTAATTGATGCTTCAAAAAATAAAACGGAAATTTTTGAAGATTTGAAAATGTATTTAAGAAAACCCGCATCTTTACTTCCAAAACTATCTAAAAAGAAATTCGGTAAAAATAAAATGCATGAAAAAGAGCTCGAAGTGCTTCAGAGAGCTTTGTTTTTTATGATGTAATCGTATAAGTAGTTCATTTTTGCGAAAAAGCCTTAAGCACTTGTTGTTTAAGGCTTTTTTTATTTGATAAGCTGAACTGTTTTTTAAACAAATGCTTTATAGTATTTTGCGTATTTTTGCTAAATACAAATCTTAGAAAATGAAACGTTCAGGCACGGCAGATCTTCCACTACATTATGGACATGTTCCATTATGGCTTGCTGAACGAATGTCTAAACTTGGCTTTGCAATTGTAGAAACCATTGCAATGGAATTTTCTACTGCTGAAGTAATCAGTAAACTGAGCAATCCTTTTTGGTTTCAGAGTTTTGGTGCAGTTATGGGAATGGATTGGCATTCATCTGGAATTACAACTTCTGTACTTGGGGCATTAAAAAAAGCTGTGAATCCGCATTCAAAAGAACTCGGAATTTATATTTGCGGAGGAAAAGGAAAACACTCTATGCTAACGCCTCAAGAACTTTTATTTGTGGGAGAAAAAACAGGTCTTGACGGAATTAATCTTGCCAGCTGCAGCCGACTAACAGCAAAAGTCGATAATACAGCCATTCAAGACGGATTCCAATTGTATCAGCATAATTTTATTGTTGATAATAAAGGACAATGGGCTGTAATTCAGCAGGGAATGAATCCGAATTCTAAAACGGCAAGAAGATACCACTGGCATTCGCAAGATTTGAAGTCTTTTATAAATGAACCGCATACTTTTATTTATGGCGAAAATCAGGGGAATATCTTGAATCTTACTGCCGATGCCGCAACGAAATCTAGAGAAGGAATTTTAGAGTTGGTAAAAGAATCTCCAACAAAAATTATAAAAGAAATGCAGCATCTTTCTATGCCAGCGCATCATGATGTGAGAATGGAAGATGTGAACATGAAAAGGCTTGGAGCAATGCTTTGGACAACTCATGAAAATAAGCCAGAAGATTTTGAAGAACTTTTACTTTTAAAAGGAATGGGACCAAGAGCTTTGCAATCATTAGCTTTGGTTAGCGAAATAATTTATGGAACTCCAACCAGATTTGAAGATCCTGCACGTTTTTCATTTGCCCACGGAGGAAAAGACGGACATCCGTTTCCTGTTCCCGTTAAAATTTATGACGAAACAATCGATACTTTGCAAAGAGCAATCAATCGTGCTAAAATTGGCAACAGCGATAAAATAAATGCGATCCATAAATTATCTGAAATTTCGCGAAAAGCAGAAGAAAGTTTTACACCCAATTCCAATTTTGATGCCCTGATTCAAAGAGAAAGAGAAGAGTCATACAAATATGGAGGAAAGACCGTTTTTGGAGATGCAAAGCCTCCAAAAAAGAAACCAAACAACCCGAATAACCAATTGGAATTATTCTAAAAAATACAAATTATAATTCTCTATTTTTTTGCCTATAATGTCACAAAACGAAAAATCAATTTATACCTTACAATTCATTTTACTTTGCTTGAGTTCCCTATTATTTTCATCAAGCTTTAATATGATGATACCAGAACTTCCTAATTATTTAAGCAGTTTAGGAGGTGCAGAATACAAAGGACTTATTATTTCCTTATTTACATTAACAGCAGCAATTTCTCGTCCTTTTAGCGGTAAACTAACAGACAAATGGGGACGTGTTCCTGTTATGGCAATTGGATCTTCGGTATGTGTGGTATGCGGGTTTCTTTATCCTATTTTAAGTTCAGTTTCAGGATTTTTATTTCTGCGTTTGGTTCATGGCTTTTCAACTGGGTTTAAACCAACATCAACATCGGCTTATGTAGCAGATATTATTCCGCAGAAAAGATGGGGAGAAGCACTCGGAATGCACGGCTTATGTTTCAGTATTGGAGGTGCACTTGGTCCAGCAGTAGGAAGTATGATTGTAAATGCTTACGGAATGAATGTTATGTTTTACAGTTCGTCGTTTCTGGCTTTTTTATCTATTATTATTGTGATGAATATGAAAGAGACCTTGAAAGTAAAAGAGAAATTAAATAAATCAATGTTCATTATTGGCAGAAAAGATATTGTGGATAAAAATGTATTTCCAGCTGGAATTATAACTTTTCTATCTTATACTGCTTTCGGATTAATATTAACTTTAATTCCAGATTGGAGCGAACATCTTGGCGCACAAAACAAAGGGCTGTTTTTTACCGCTTTTACGGTGACGTCGGTTTTAGTTCGTTTTTTTGCAGGAAAGGTTTCAGATAGACACGGACGCACAAGCGTAATATTTGCAGGTTTAATTATTACAGCTTTTGCGCTTTTTGTCATTAGCGAAGGCAGAAATATTCAAATGCTTTTGGTTGGAGCAGGGTTTTACGGAATTGGAACTGGAATTTTATCGCCAGCGATTAGTGCCTGGACTATTGATTTGAGTAATCCAGATCACCGAGGAAAAGCGGTTGCAACAATGTATATTTCAATGGAACTTGGAATTGGAAGCGGGGCTCTTATTGGAGGAAGTTATTATAACGATCTCATAATGCGCATACCGCAAATCTTGAAATTTGATATACTGATTATAATTTTAGGTGTTGTATATCTGACTTATTGGACTAGACGTCTCAAAAAAAATCTTAAGAAAGAATTAGAGTAAAATAAAGGAAAAGCCTGTAGAATAATTTACAGGCTTTTTTTGTGTTTTGATGAAAATGAAATCGGTTTTTTTGAAACTATAATCCTGCAATTCAATATTATTAAGATTAATCATATTGAAATTTATGCAAAAAAGTTAACGAAATCCTTTGCGCTTTTTAAAACTTAATAATGTTTTGGCTTTTAACATAAAAAATGTTTAATATTGCGTTTTTGATCCTCACTTTTTAATAATTAATGTCTGTTTATAGCAAATATGCTGATCATATTCTATTAAATCTTCTTAAAGAAGATGATCAATTGGCCTATACAGAAATCTTCGAAAGGTATTCCCGAATTCTAGTTAATCATGCTTATAAATTGCTTGGAAGACATGATGAAGCAAATGATGTTGTTCAAGAAGTATTTTTATCACTCTGGAACAAACGTTATGAATTGTCGGTAACAGGATCTCTTTCTTCTTATTTATACAAAGCTGTAAAAAATAGAATTCTTAATCATATCGCTCACGAAAAAGTGGTTTCGCGTTATGCCGATTCTATTTCAAATTTTATTGAAAACGAATATGTCTTCGCAGATTCTAAACTTAGAGAAAAAGAATTAGAAGCCATTATTGCAAAAGAAATTGCTTTACTCCCTGAAAAAATGCGAGAAGTATTTCTGCTAAGAAAAGTAGAAGAGCTTTCGTATGACGAAATTTCAAATCAATTGAATATCACAGATAAAACTGCAAAACAGCAAGTTTACAATTCAGTAAAAATTCTGCGTGAGAAACTAAAAACCGCGCTTAATGTTTTTATCTGGTAAAATTATTGCAAATTTTTCGATAATTTTTTTTGATGTATTCTGTATGTAATGTGTTCATTAATAGAAAGAAAGGTTTTGAAGCTTTTAATCTGTTAACTATAAAATAATATTTTTTTAATTTTTTTTTGTCATTGCCTATGACAAAACCCATTTCTAACTGTCTTACTTAAAACGGGACAAAATTTCGTGTTGTAATTATGAATGAATCAGAAATCTTAGCATTGCTGCAAAAATACCAAGAAGGAACTTTATCTAATGAAGATAAGGACAAACTTGAGGCATGGTATTTACATAAAGCTTCAAATAGTAACAGACAGCTTAGCGAATATGAACTGGAAGATAGTTACGAACATTTGAAATCGAAGTTGCCATTGGCACAAAAAGCAAAAGTAGTTAGTCTTTGGCCGCGCGTTGCTGTTGCAGCATCTGTTGCTTTATTATTAGGTAGCGGAATATTCTATTTCACAAAATCGGAAGTAAAAGAAGAAGAAAAAATTCAAGTTGTTGAAAAACCTAAAGACATTGCACCTGGAGGAAATAAAGGAATCTTAACGCTTTCTAATGGAAAACAAATTGTTTTGTCTGATGTATCTGAAAAAGATATTATTGCAAAAGAAGGCGAAGAAGATGAGGTTACCATAAAAATGGATGCGAATGGAGTAATTACTTATGTGATAAATCCAAACGCTGATTCTTCGAAAGAAAATGCAAATTCATTTAACACACTTTCTACGCCAACAGGCGGACAATATAATATTGTTTTGGCAGATGGAACTAAAGTATTCTTAAATGCAGTTTCTTCTATCAAATATCCTACACAATTTAATGGAGATGAAAGAACCGTAGAATTAGAAGGGGAAGCTTATTTTGAAGTTGCTAAAGATAAAAGCAAGCCTTTCATCGTAAAATCAGATAATCAGAAAATACAAGTTTTAGGAACACATTTTAATGTTCATGCTTATAATAATGAAGCGGCTATAAAAACAACTTTATTGGAAGGAAGTGTTGCGGTTGCTTTCAGAAATCAGACAGCAATTTTAAAACCAGGTCAGCAATCTAACATAACAGAGAACTCTACTAAAATTACAGTTAAAGAAGTCGATACCGAAGCAGCGATTGCTTGGACAAATGGCCGATTTAAATTTGATAATGCCGACTTGAAATCAGTAATGAAACAATTAGAACGCTGGTATGGAATTAAAGTCGAATACCGCGGTGATGTTTCAGACGTGAGATTTAACGGAGGAACATTTAGAAATAAAAATTTGTCTGAAGTATTAAAAGTACTTGAGCTAAGTAATATAAAATTTAGGGTCGAAGGAAAAACGATTATTGTTTATCCGTAAGATCTTTTATTTAACCGATTATATTGAGTCTAAAAACTAAAAAACCAGAGGCAGTTGCGATGCTTCTGGTTGTTATAAAAGTTTATAGCCAATATAAGTTGTCCACTATTGTTTAACTATAACCAAATGTAAATGTATGAAATTTAATTTACAACCAAAAAAACCTTACAAAAAAACTAAAAAAAAGATTCCTAAATTTAATTTTCTGACTCTATTATGTGCCTTGTTTATGTTGTTTTGCAGTTATACAAGCCAAGCTCAGAATATTACCATCAATTTTAAAGAGGCGCCTCTTGAAAAAGTCCTAAAAGAAGTGGCTAAACAAGCCAATTATGAAGTTTTTTATACTCAGAAATTGCTTAAGGATTCAAGACCTGTAACTATTAATGTTAAGAATGCTAGTCTGAGTGAAACTTTAAATCAAATTTTTAGAAATCAAAGTGTAAAATATAATCTTGCCAATCAAACGATTGTGGTAACTGCGCCAAAAGAGGAGGAGCGGGGAAACGGACTAATCGATATACGAGGAAAGGTAGTAAATAATAGAAATGAACCTTTTCCAGGTGTATCGGTAACTATTTGGGGAACAAATAGAACCAGCGTAACAGATTTTGACGGAAGTTTTGCTTTTGATAAAGTGTCTCCAACTGGAGTACTGGATTGTTCAGGATTAACTATCGAGAAAAAAACTTTTTCAATCAATGGACGCAGTGAAATGACGCTTGTTGTTGATGACAAAGTTTCGACAATGAAAGAAGTTGTTGTTACTGGTTTCCAAACTATTGCAAGAAGTAATTTTACTGGAGCAATTTCTAAAGTTGACGAAAAAACATTAAACGAAAATATCAATTCAAATTTATCAAGTGCGCTTGAAGGACGTGTTGCAGGTTTAATGTTTCAAAAAAATGTAACTGGATCTGACTCAGATAAACCTATATTAAGAGGTATGGGAACTTTTTCTTCTCAAGTTGGTTACACTCCGCTTTTGGTAATAGATGGTTTGCCAACAGAATTAAGTTTGGATGATATTAATCCGTATGATATTGAAAGTGTTGACGTTCTAAAAGATGCCGCAGCGGCTTCTATTTATGGTTCGAGAGCAGCAAACGGTATTATTGTTTTAACTACCAAAAAAGGAAATGGTAAATTAAAAGTTAGTATCAATTCGGATTTCTTTATTTCTACAAAGCCCAATTTAAGAGATATGAATTATGCTTCTACAAGCGAATTGATCGATTTTGAGCAGGCAGTTTACGATAGAGAAAGAGCCAGATTTGCAGACACATCTACAATGTTTAGCAGTTATGGAGATATTGGAAGCAGCAGTATGAAATATTACAGTCCGCTTTATCAATTGAACAGAAATTTAGAAGAAGGAAAAATTGATAATGCGACTTACGACAGCACTATTGCACAATGGAGAAAAAACGATTATATAAAAGATTATAGTGATAATGTTTGGCAAAACGAGTTAAGACAACGCTACAATATTGCATTTTCGGGTAGTACAAGTAAACAAAATACTTATGTTTCTCTTAATTATGACGAATCAAAAGATCGTATAAAATTCAATAACAGCCGAGCATTTAACCTTTATGCTAAAAGCAGTTTTCAAATAAATAATTGGCTAAACGCTACATTTGGAGTAAACGGAACTTATAGCAATGATGATGTTACCGATGCTGCTTTTGGAAATTATGATATCCAAAAAAGATACGAGCGTATAACTGATGATAACGGAAACCTTGTAATGTCGCCATTTGTGGGTATTAGCGATGGTTTTACTTCTGGTAGTGTTATTAATCCTGCTGTTGCTGAAAAATTAGCAGGCTTAAGTGGTTTTAAATCAACAGAATTTAATGTTTTAGATGCGCTTCAAGAAGGTATTGAAAAACAAAATTCATTAAGCTTAAGAACTTTTGCCAACATAAAAGCTAAAATTTGGAAAGGCTTAAGCGCTAATTCGCAATTTCAATACGAATTAAGAAGAAACGACAACGAACAATATTACGCTGTTGACTCATACAGAATGCGTATGGCTATTAATTCTTTGACAGGCTATAATACGACTACAAATACTTATACCTATGTAGATGGTTTTTCAGCAGGAGGACGATACAAACAATCTAGCAGTCAAGCGAGTAATTATTCTTTTAGAAATCAATTAGATTTTAATCAAGAATTTGGTGATGGAAAACATTCTGTTAATGCATTAGCAGGTTTTGAAATGCGTGAAACTTTTGTTCCAAGAACGATCGAACAATTACGATATGGTTATGATCCAGTAACATTAAGTTCTTCAGTATTAAACAACCTTTTGCTTAGTCAAACTGGAGTTTCAAGTTATATTTATGGAAGCAACAGAACTTTGTCTGCTTTATCAAGAACGCAAACAGAAGTTTTACACCGTTATTTTTCAATGTTTAGTACGGCGAGTTATACTTATTTATCTAAATATAACATTACAGGAAGTTACCGTGTAGATCGAGCAGATTTATTTGGAGTGGATCCGAAATACAAAAACCGTCCTTTATGGTCAGCTGGTTTAGGTTGGAATATAAGTAATGAAGATTTTATGAGAGAGGTAAAATGGGTGAGTATGCTGAAATTAAGATCTACTTACGGTATTAACGGAAATATAGATCAGAGTACAACTCCTTATATTACAGCGACTATCAAAAACGATAACTTATATCAATCTCTGCAATATACCAATATTACATCGCAGCCAAACCCAATGTTGAGATGGGAAAAAACACAGAGTGCCAATTTTGGTATTGATTATAGTTTGTTCAGAACGAAGCTGAATGGTACAATTGATATCTACCGCAAATACAGCACTGATTTATTGGCAACAACAGATTTAGATCCTA
>Ga0160502_100314_pt1 | contig 41982 bp, 39 predicted proteins | sample DIDnMG_14_FD_108237 | JGI IMG/M metagenome (GOLD analysis project Ga0160502, IMG submission 108237) | Enriched soil microbial communities from UW Madison campus, WI, USA - DID2933_E24_Xylan MG | ecosystem: Environmental > Terrestrial > Soil > Unclassified | place: USA: Madison, Wisconsin... | reverse complement strand
TCTTCAAGTCCGCTCGACTTGCATGTATTAGGCACGCCGCCAGCGTTCGTCCTGAGCCAGGATCAAACTCTCCATAAAAGTTATGAAGTAAGCTTGTTAGCTCATTTCGTTGTTTTTGTTGCTAATCTGCAATTCTTACGAATTACAGGGCTTTTCGCTCGTTGTTCAGTTTTCAAAGAACAAATTGTCTTGCTTTCTTCATCTCCGCATCTCTCAGCGGCGACTTTTATAATATATCACAGTTTGCTATGCTTTGGCAAGCTTTTTTTTAAAATCTTTTTCTTACTCTCTCTATCAAGCCAGAGCTATAAAAAAGAACTGTGTTTCATTCCACCGCCTCAGAAGCGGCAAGGAATAATATATCACAGTTCTCAATATGAAGTCAACATCTTTTTGAAATTAATAGAGCGTTTATTTTAAGAGCAGTTATAGCTTTATAATTTCCTGAATGTAATACTGTCTTTCTAGCGTTAGATTAATGATGGTCCCATTCACCGATACCCATGGCCGCGTCAGATGATTGCGGTCGGAGAAGACAATCTCGCCTACTCTGCCATCATTCAGCCTCACCACGACACCATTATGGAACTGTGTCACCTTCTCTATGAACACTCGTACCAGAGCAGGATCAAGCCTGCCGAATGATTCCTTCTCGATTTCTTCCAGCACGAGGTAAGGAGATGTAGGCTCTCTGTAGAAGCGTTTCAATGTCATGGCATGGAAAATATCAGCGACGGCAACAATCTTGGCATAGGGATGAATCTTGTCGCCCCCCATCCCTAGTGGGTAGCCACTCCCGTCAACCCGCTCATGATGCTGCAGAGAAGCCAGCTTGACGCCCTCATTAATCGCGGGCACGCCCTTGAGGAGTTGGTAGCCATATACCGTGTGCTGCCTGATCTCCTCCCACTCCTCAGCCGTGAGAGAGGAAGGCTTGTAGAGCAGCTCCCGGTCTACCTTTACATTGCCGATGTCATGGAATAGCCCTGACATGGCCGCTGGAATCCAGTCCCGCTGGGGGAATCCTCCCCATTGAGCCAGAAGATAGCAGCTCAAGGCGGACAGGACACTATTATGAAACAAATAATCTTCTTCCTTCATATTAGGCGGACTAAAGGTCAGCACATTATACTCGTCAATATAGCCAATCAGCGCCTCTAGCTGCTTCCTGATCTCAAGGATCGGAAAAGCTTGCCCAGGGGAGTATTGATGATGCACTTTTTTTAATAATTCGACGCAGCTTGTATACTCGTGATGAAAGCTTGTTGGAGGTGAGGTTGGAGGCGAGAGCGACTTTTTCACTGCCGCCTCCTCCTTGACTGCAACTGTTGGCGCGCCTGGTGCCTGATCTGCAGCCCCCTCCCGTTCTTCGATTGTTACCGAAGTGATCATAAAGGCTTGCAAAATCTCCAGCTCTCTAGGCATGATGATTTTCCCTTTATGAAACAATGTCCCCCCCAGCTTGGTTTGAACATCCTCAATCAGCTTATCGCCTACTTTAACTTGATGAAGCAATACTGTCGGCATTTCCTGTTCCCCCTGAACAGCAAGATGATATTGCCTGTCTACGCCTTGCACGGCCGCCAGCTTCAACTCGCCGCCTCTTCTCCTTACTTAACCGGGAATGGGGAAACACCGCCCTCAGGACGGCTGCCGCGAAGCTGGTGCCCGGGGTCAGGGCTGTCAAAGCTCCCCTCAATTACAGGAGAGCTTCGACGCCTGACAACGGTACTGCAGCTTGGCAACCATCCTATTCCTCGGACGGTGTTTCGTTGCTTTCTTCACTAATAGCTTGCTCATCGGCATCGCTGTTTTCTGTATCCTCATTGCGATCTACGCGGGATACGGTAGCCACCATATCATCCTCACGGATATTGATCAGCTTCACGCCCTGCGTATTGCGGCCCATGGTTGAGATGCCGGCGATGCTTGTGCGAATCAGTGTGCCCGATGAGGTCATAATCATCAGATCCTCTTCATTGTTTACCACCTTCAGCCCGACGATCGGGCCATTGCGATCCGTAACATTCATCGTCTTGATCCCCTTGCCGCCGCGAGTCTGGCTGCGGTACTCCTCAACAGGGGTACGCTTGCCATAGCCCTTAGAGGTGACGATCAGCACATCATTGCCTGGGGTAATGACATCCATATCGATTACATAATCGTTCTCATCAAGCTGGATGCCCTTCACACCGGTGGCCGAACGACCCATCGGCCGGACATCCGACTCCGAATATCGGATCGACATGCCCTGTGCGGTTCCCATAATGATCTCCTGCTTGCCATCGGTCAGCTTGACGCTTATCAGGTCATCATCCTCGCGCAGCGAGATAGCGATCAGACCGACCTTGCGGATATTGATATAATCATCAAGCGATGTCTTCTTCACTACCCCTTGACGCGTCCCAAAGAATAGATATTGATCGGAATCGAACGACTGAACAGGGATAACCGCATTAACCGTCTCCCCCTGTTCAATTTGGATCAGGTTAATGATCGGCGTTCCTCTTGCCGTCCGGCTCAGCTCCGGAATCTCATAAGCCTTCAACCGGTAAACCTTGCCCTTGTCGGTGAAGAACAGCAGGAACTGATGCGTGTTGGATACGAACAGATGCTCTACGAAGTCATCTTCCTTCGTATCCATACCCATTACGCCGCGGCCGCCGCGCTTCTGGCTGCGGTAGGTTGTAACGGGCAGACGCTTCACATATCCCGTATGCGTGATCGAGATGATCACATCCTCCTGCGGAATCAGATCCTCGTCAAGAATCTCATTCTCGCCAACTGCAATCTCGGTGCGCCGCTCATCGCCAAAGCGCTCCTTCACCTCGATCAGCTCTTCGCTAATAATCGCCAGCACAAGCTTCTCATCGGCCAGGATCGCTTCATATTCGGCAATCTTGCGCAGCAGCTCCGCATACTCTGCCTCGATCTTGTCGCGCTCCAGTCCGGTCAGACGCTGCAGACGCATATCCAGAATCGCCTGAGCCTGTTCATAGCTGAGCTCGAATCGATTAATCAGACCCTCGCGCGCCTCGTCAGCAGTCTGCGAGGAGCGAATGAGCGCGATCACCTCATCCAGATGATCAAGTGCAATCCGCAAGCCCTCCAGAATGTGTGCGCGGGCACGCGCCTTCTTCAGATCAAACTCTGTCCGTCTACGGATAACCTCAATCTGGTGCTGCAGATAGTGATACAGCACATCCTTCAGATTCAGCAGCTTCGGCTCGCCGTTCACCAGTGCCAGCATATTGAAGCCGAAATTGGACTGCATCTGTGTATGCTTGTAGAGATTGTTCAGCACGATATTAGGATTGACATCCCGCCTAAGCTCGATGACAATCCGCATCCCGTTGCGATCGGATTCATCGCGCAGATCGGTAATACCGTCAATCTTCTTCTCCCGAACCAGCTCAGCGATCTTCTCCACCAATCTGGCCTTGTTCACTTGGTATGGAATTTCGTGCACGATGATTCGCGCTTTGCCGCCGTTATCCTCAATGCTTGCTCTGGAGCGCATCGTTACCGAGCCACGACCAGTTGTGTACGCCTGACGGATGCCCTCCCGTCCCATAACAATCCCCGCTGTCGGGAAGTCCGGTCCCTTCACAAACTCCATCAGCTCAATCGGCGTAATATCCGGATTGTCTATCAGAGCCTGCACGCCATCGATGATCTCCACCAGATTATGCGGCGGGATATTGGTCGCCATGCCGACCGCTATACCAGACACACCGTTGACGAGCAGATTCGGGAACCGGGCAGGCAGCACCGTCGGCTCCTGCTCCTCGCCGTCATAGTTCGGAGCGAAATCGATCGTCTCCTTGTTGATGTCGCGCAGCATCTCCATCGCAATCTTCGATAGCCGCGCCTCTGTATACCGCATCGCAGCCGCCATATCGCCGTCAATGGAACCAAAGTTCCCGTGTCCATCAATCAGCATATAGCGCAGCGAGAAATCCTGCGCCATCCTGACCATAGATTCATAGACGGCTGAATCGCCGTGAGGGTGGTATTTGCCGATGACTTCGCCCACGATTCTGGCGGATTTCTTGTATGGCTTATCCGGTGACATGCCCAGCTCCGACATCGCATACAGGATACGGCGGTGAACCGGCTTCAGCCCGTCTCTGACATCGGGCAGTGCACGGCTGACGATAATGCTCATGGCATAATCCATGAACGATTCTCGCATCTCGACGCCAATATCACGATCTCGTATTTGGGAACGTTGCTCTTCCGCCATGCTTTACCTCCTGACGTATCTAAAAACTACACTATTGTTATTATATTACTTTCACAAACCCAGCACAATTAAACGTTGCAACCTAGCTAGGCACTTGCCGTGGCTTCTGACAGCCACGCTCATACTATAGCAGAAAGTGCGCAGGCTAACGGCCCGAACGTGCGGACACGATGTCAAACATACAACCTCCATTATACCATTCATTCGATGTGATGTGTGCACAAATGATTGAACTTATTTTCATATCTCCTCTTCGAAGGGTGGAAGAATAACATTGGCGATTCAGCGTGTGACAAGCAAATGGGAAAAAACGAATGTTCTCCTACGCAACACAGCCACACAAAGTCTCATTCCGCATACGGCAAAGCTGAATAAGGAACGTCTGGAGGAAATGCTGGGACGCTACGGCATGGTTTACTTGAAGCCCAATCGCGGCACCTTTGGCCAAGGGGTCATTCGGATCGAGAAGCAGGAGGGTCGCTACACCTCCCAGACCGGGACGACGGCACGCACCTATTCCGGTGTGGATGCACTGTATGCTGCACTCAAGCAGTCAACAGGCCGCCGCCTCTATCTCATTCAGCGTGGCATTCACCTGTTGAAGCATCGCAATCGGCGCTTCGATTTTCGCGTCATGGTACAGATGAGTCCCAGCGGCAAATGGGAGACGACCGGCATCATTGGACGGCTGGCTCATCCCAAGAAGATCGTCACCAACTATCATAGCGGCGGCACCCCACTGCCGTTCGAGCGTCTCATGTCCACACATCTGTCTCCGTCCGGCCAGGCGAGCTATCTAACCAGACTGCGCAAGATGGGCGTGCAGGTTGCACAGCAGCTTCAAAGCGCTTATCCACAGTTGAAGGAGATCGGAATTGATGTTGCAGTAGATACCAAGCTGGAGCCATGGATCTTGGAAGTCAATACGATGCCAGACCCCTACCTATTCCGCAGGTTGAAGGACCGGAGCGTCTTCCGCAAAGTCTATCGCTATGCTGCTGCCTATGGTCGATTCAAGTCCAAGCGAGCGTCGCGTTAGAGCTGCATCATACTGCTTATAAATTATAAAGCGGCAGCCTCCACGATCATCGTGGAGGCTGCTCGTCTTGCTAGATATCCAGATTCTTAACGGTCTTCGCGTAGGTTTGGATAAAATCACGCCGCGGCTCGACATTGTCGCCCATAAGCGTATCAAACACAACATCCGCCTCAATCGCTTCCTCTATCGTCACCTGCAGCATCGTCCGGCTCTCAGGGTCCATCGTCGTCTCCCACAACTGGGTCGCGTTCATCTCGCCCAAGCCCTTGTACCGCTGAACATTGACCTTGGCGCCTTCGCCAAACTCGGCGATAATCTGGTCGCGCTCGCGCTCGCTCTGCGCATAGCGAACTGTCTTATTGCGCTCAATCTTGAACAGCGGCGGCTGAGCGATGTAGATAAAGCCCGCCTCGATAATTTTGCGCATGTAGCGATAAAAGAAAGTGAGGAGCAGCGTGCGGATATGCGCGCCGTCAACGTCTGCGTCCGTCATAATAATAATCTTGTGATACCGCGCCTTCGCAATATCGAAGTCGTCGCCGATGCCTGTCCCCAGCGCCGTAATAATCGCGCGGATCTCGGCATTGCCTAGAATCCGGTCAAGACGCGCCTTCTCCACGTTGAGGATTTTGCCGCGCAGCGGCAAGATCGCCTGAAAATGCCGGTCACGCCCCTGCTTGGCCGACCCGCCCGCCGAATCGCCTTCGACGATATACAGCTCGCTGATCGAAGCATCCTTGGATGAGCAGTCCGCTAATTTCCCAGGCAATGAACTGACCTCCAGCGCGCTCTTACGGCGTGTCAGCTCGCGTGCCTTGCGCGCAGCCTCGCGCGCCCTGGCCGCCTGTAGACCCTTCTCCAGAATCCGCTTGGAGACGGACGGGTTCTCATCGAGAAACTCTTGCAGCTTCTCTGCAAAGAACGACTCAACGATACCGCGCACCTCGCTGTTGCCCAGCTTCGTCTTCGTCTGCCCCTCGAACTGCGGCTCAGGTATCTTCACAGAGATGATCGCCGTCAGACCCTCACGCACATCATCCCCGGACAGATTGGACGTGTTGTCCTTAATGATCCCTGTCTTGCGCGCATAATCGTTAATAATGCGTGTCAGCGCACTCTTGAAGCCCGACTCATGCGTGCCGCCTTCGTGGGTATTGATATTATTGGCGAAGGAGTGAATATTCTCCGTGTAGCTGTCATTGTACTGCAGCGAGATCTCTACATGGATGTGATCCTTGGAGCCCTCAACATAGATCGGCTGCTCGTGAAGCGCTTCGCGAGTACGGTTGAGATACTTAACAAACTCAATAAGCCCGCCGTCATACTTGTAGGATTTGCTGGAGCCTGTCCGTTCATCAAGCAGTGTAATTTCAATGCCTTTGTTCAGAAATGCAAGCTCACGTATGCGGGATTGCAGAATCTCGTATTCGTATACCGTCGTCTCTGTGAAAATCTCCGGGTCCGGCTTGAAGCGGATCTCGGTACCGGTGTCACTCGCTTCTCCGACCACTTTCAGATCATACTGCGCTGCACCGCGGCGGTATTCCTGCTGGTAGATCAGCCCATCCCGCTTCACCTGGACAATCAGATGCTCCGACAATGCATTCACGACCGATACGCCGACACCGTGCAAGCCCCCGGATACCTTGTAGCCCTCGCCGCCGAACTTGCCGCCGGCATGCAGCACCGTCATAACGACCTCCAGGGTCGACTTTTTCAGCTTGGCATTCTCGCCCACCGGGATACCGCGGCCATTATCGATGACGGTGATGCTGTTGTCTTCATGGATGATGACATCGATCTTCGTACAAAAGCCGGCAAGCGCCTCGTCGATGCTGTTGTCTACAACTTCCCATACCAAATGGTGCAGCCCTTTGCCGCTGGTGGAGCCGATATACATCCCCGGCCGTTTGCGAACGGCTTCCAGCCCCTCAAGAACCTGAATCTGGTTCTCATCATACGTATGCTGCTGATTCAAAGACATGCTTGTTTCACTGCTCCTCTCAACTGCTTGCTACTGAATGCTGCGAAGTTCTCCCGGCGCTAATTGGCCACAAAGCTGTGCGCCCGTTTCTTCAACGTCGAGGACGAGATGGGAGAGTAATACACCTTTTGCTTGGTGATGACAATGGATTTGGATTCTTCCTCGCCGATAACCTCCACATCCTTGCGCTTGAGCGCGCCAGCGACGAACTGCTTCGACAGCTTGGAGGACTGCTCGATCGAAATATCAAAGATAGCCACCAGTTCCCTGGCGCGAATAATCTTCTCTCCACCCAAATGAATATACATTGCCATCCGCCCTTTCTCCGCAAGCGTAAACGGACGATCCCCCTTAGGCGGGCACCGCCGCTTAGCGCTTGGACGTGTTTACAATCCAAGCCGCCCATTACCTATCATCGCAACTATTTATAATCTGCTGCTCACACGATCCACCTGGCCCTTGCTCACCTGATAGACGCGCGCATCATGAAGTTTGCTTAGATTGACGCTCTCCAGCCCTGTCGTGGTGATGAAGGTCTGCACCTTGGACTGGAAGGTCTCGATGAGCTGCGTCTGGCGGTTCTGATCCAGCTCTGACAGCACATCATCCAGCAGCAGCAATGGGTATTCCCCAATCTCCTCATGAATCAGCTCAATCTCCGCCAATTTGAGCGACAGGGCTGTTGTACGCTGCTGTCCCTGAGAACCGTACACTTGCGCTTCCTTGCCATTAATATAAAAGGCGAGATCATCCCGGTGCGGGCCGACCAAGGTTACGCCTCTGCGAAGTTCCTGCTCTTTCACCTGAGTTAACTTTATCATAAATTGTTCAAATAAAATAGTTTCATCTTGCTCTGGGTCCACATCCAGCGAGGGACGGTACACAATCCTAAGCTCCTCCGCCCCGGCTGTAATGCCGGCGTGAATCTCTTTTGCCCAGCGTTGCAGTTTATGAATAAAGCTTTGCCTCTTTTTCATCATTTTAACACCAAAATCTGCCAATTGCATATTCCACACATCGAGCAGCTCCTGCTTGATGGAGCTGGGGCTTGCGCTTTTCAGATAATTGTTGCGCTGCACCAGCACCTTGCCATATTGCTGGAGAGAATGCAAATAACCGGGCTGCACCTGGCCGATTTCCATATCCAGAAACCGCCTGCGTATGCCCGGCGTGCCTTTCACAATTTCGAGATCCTCTGGAGCGAACATGACCACATTCAGCGCGCCGATAAAGCCGCTGAGCTTGCGCTGCTCCAGACCATTGACCTTGGCCTTCTTGCCTTGGGCGGAAAATTGGAGATCAAGCTTGACCGTTCCATACCGCTTCTCCACTTCCCCATGAATATGCGCTTGCGGCGCCTCCCAGCCGATCAGTTCCTTGTCTTTGCTTGTCCGATGCGACTTGGTTAGCGCCAGCACGAAGATGGCCTCCAGCAGATTCGTCTTGCCCTGGGCATTTTCCCCTACGAACAGATTAACCTGGCTGTCTGTATTCAGTTCAATTCGGTCATAATTCCGGTAATTCTGCAATGCAATTTGTTTTAACAGCACCTGGAAGCCTCCCACAAGCGTAAACGGCTGACACCGTCCTGAACTGGCAAAGCAACGTTTCGCGTAGAAATAGAAGACCGGTATACCCAAGAGGAGGGTATGGGGGCATATTCGCTTCGCTTATTTACGCCCAACAAGGAAGGCTCCCTTGCCCTCCACCTCGACACGGTCGTCCTTGTAGAGCTTGCGCCCACGGCGGTTGTCAGGCTCTCCGTTGATCAGCACCTTCGCTTCTGCAAGAAACAGCTTGGCCTGTCCGCCTGAATCAATGCAATCCGCGAGCTTCAGGAACTGCCCGAGTGTAATGTATTCCGTCGAAATCTCGATCTCCTTCATCGATACACCTTCCTTCTAACCGGTCGTCCGGTAAGGCAATATGATATGCAGGCTGTGGGCATGATCCGTCGGCTTGATAATGATCGGGCTCATCGCGCCATTAAAGCCAATAAAGATATTCTCGCTATCGATAACCTTGAGCGAATCGAGCATATATTTGGAGTTGAACGCCACACGCAGCGGATCGCCGTTGAAGTCCTGCGCATCCAGATGCTCTGTTACCCGCCCAAGCTCTGCTGAGCTGGAGGAAATCTCGATCACCCCGTTATCGAGTGTTTGCAGGCGAACAATATTGGTACGCTCCTCCCTGGACATCAGATAGGCGCGGTCGATGGCATCCGTCAATTTTTTTGTATTCAGGACGAGTTCTGTTTTGAATACCTGCGGAATAATCTTGGAAGTATCCGGGTAGGTTCCCTCCAGCAGCCTGGAATAGAATAGCACATGATCCAGTCTGAACAGCACTTGGTTCTCCGTGACGACGATGTCAACGGGAGTCTGGTTGTCCGGCACCACCTTGGAAAGCTCATTCAGCGTTTTGCTGGAGATGACAATATTCGCAAAGCGATAGCCAGGTCTCGTCTCTACATGTGAGCTGCGGCTCGCTAGCCGATGGCGGTCAGTAGCGACAAATTTCAACTGATTGTCCGCCAGGTTCAAGAGCACGCCTGTCAAGGTTGGCGTCTGCTCGCTGGTTGAGGCGGCAAACGAGGTTTGTCGGATCATCGCCTTCAGCAGATCGCCCGGCATCTGGAAGCTCTCGTTCTCTTCGATTGATGGCAGTACCGGGAATTCTTCTGGATCAAGCCCGACCATCTGGATGTCGGAGGAGCCGCTGCGGATTTTGGTCAAGAAGTTATCCCCAACCTCAATTTCGACTTCATCGGACGGCAGCTTCTTCACAATCTCGACAATGAACTTGGCAGGAAGCACGACGCTGCCCGGCTTGTCGATTCTTGCATTCACCTTGTCGCCGTTTTCTGCCTCGATGAAGCTTTGAATCGAAATGTCGGTGTCGCTTGCTGTCAATGTAATGCCCTGATGTGTCACATCCATCTTGATTCCGCCAAGAATCGGGATCGCCGGTCTTGTGGAAGCCGCCTTGGCTACTTGTTGTATGGCATCGTTAAGCTGATCCTTAACAATCATCAGTTTCATGGTTTCACTCCTATAGGAAAAAATCGATTTGGGCAATGCGCGAAAGTTGCTGCAGGTCGTCTCTTGCAAGCCGTAGGCGCAAATTGCGCTTAGCGCGAATATATGAAGTTATTTTAACATATTTTATTAGTAGTCGTAGTAGGGGCGCTGGATATGTGGATAAGTGGTCTAAAAGGTGATCAAGCAAGCTTATCCACATGTGCATACAATGTGTACAGGCTTGCTTGTTGTTCACGTATGATTTTTTACTTTATCCGTCAAATTCTGAACGATCTTATATAATTCCGAGTCCGTCTTCAATTGCTGGGTGATTTTCTCATGCGCATGGATAACCGTTGTGTGATCCCGCCCGCCGAACGCCTCGCCAATCTTAGGCAGCGAATAATCGGTCAGCTCGCGCGCGATATACATGGCGATTTGCCGCGGGAAGGCAACAGCCTTCGTCCGTTTGCGTGCCTTGAAGTCTTCGAGCTTCAAGCCGTAGAATTCGCCTACCTTTTGCTGAATATCGTGAATCGTAATCATCTTCGGCCGGCTGGTCGGGATAATATCCTTGAGCGCTTCGGCGGCCAGATGCGACGATATATCCTCATTGATGAGTGAGGAATAGGCGACGACACGGATCAGTGCCCCTTCCAGCTCGCGGATGTTGGTATCGATCTGGTTAGCGATGTAGACCATCGCTTCGTTCGGGATGTCTAGATTCTCTGCCTTGGCCTTCTTCCGCAAGATCGCGATCCGCGTCTCCAGATCAGGAGGCTGAATATCTGTAATCAAGCCCCACTCAAAGCGCGAGCGCAGCCGCTCCTCCAGCGTTGGAATCTCCTTGGGAGGTCGGTCACTGGAGATAATGATCTGCTTGCGTTCCTCATGCAGCGCATTGAACGTATGGAAGAACTCCTCCTGTGTCTGTTCCTTGCCCGCCAGAAATTGAATGTCATCAATGAGCAGAATGTCTATGTTGCGGTACTTCATGCGGAAGCTCTCGCCGCGGTTGTCGCGGATCGCATTGATGAATTCATTCGTGAATTTCTCTGATGAAATATAGAGCACGCGGGTGCCGGGGTTATGCTCCAATATATAATGGCCGATGGCATGCATGAGATGCGTTTTTCCCAGACCTACCCCCCCGTAGAGAAACAGCGGGTTATAGGCTTTGGCCGGTGCTTCGGCGACTGCGAGCGAGGCGGCATGGGCAAAGCGGTTGTTCGCACCGATGACGAACGTATCAAAGGTGTACTTCGGATTCAACATATGAGAGAAGGTTTCCTCTTGGACGACCGTTGCCGCTGGAGCAATCGGTGGGTAAGGCGCTGCCGGTTCAGGGGGCTTATTCTCTTCAATTGCAAATTTAATGTCGATCTGTCTACCCAAATATTCAAAAAGAGTCGTTCGCACCAGCTTGGTGTACCTGCTCTCCAGCCATTCCGCCGCAAAAGTTGTCGGAGCCGTAATAATTAGCAGGTCTTCATTGAGAAAAGATGCCTTGGTTGCTTTAAACCAGGTGTCAAAGCTGGGCTTGCTCAATTTGGTTTGGATAATCGACAACACTTGTTGCCATATTTCTTGGGTATGGCTATCCACAGACTGTCACTCCTTATCCAAGTGTTTCCGACTCCAGATTGGCGGCGCCAAGATGAGGAAATGTCGAAAAAACAAAAAAACGTGCAGAATATATCCACAGTATCAAGATCAATGTATGATGAAGTTATCACAAGGGGATGAAAATTGTTCACAATCTTATCCACAGCCTGTTAATAACTATTTGATGTGCATAAGTTCATCCACACAGAAAACAAATCTATCATAGCAAAATAAGCCTTTGATTTCAACGAATTCCTCGATTTTATCCACATATTCAACTGCTTGTGTATAATTGTTATCTACAACACTAGATATTGTTTATATCCTGTGTGGATTCGACATTTTGGCAGAGATTTGCGAAAAAATTATGCACATGTTACTAATTTTCTTGCGGATTAGCCCGATGTGGACAAAATTTCGTGACAAGTTACAATTATCCACAGCAGACTTGGACATAGATTTGGGCAAGGCTCCAAATGAGAAAGTCGCAGGGCTGTCGAGGTTGACTTTTGAGCGCTGTCGTGGTTTAATCTAAAAAGGTGTTTTTGCGTTTATGGGTGAGGTGTGCTTGTTGACATACAGTACTTCAATCTCATGTAATGCATTGTTGGATGTAGCTTGAATGTTCAAGGAATTGTAATGCATAGATGAAGATGCCGATTCCTTGTGTAAGGAGGTGCGAAAGATGAGACCGACTTTTAGACCGAACGTAAGCAAACGCAAGAAAGTTCACGGCTTCCGCAAGCGGATGAGCACGAAGAACGGACGCAAGGTACTGAGTGCACGCCGCCAAAAAGGCAGAAAAGCGCTGAGCGCTTAGCATGAAGATAAAGACCACATCGGGTGGTCTTTTTTTCAAATCTGGGGGAAGTCAGCCGAAGCTGCCATGAGGACAGGCAATAAGGAAAGGCCGGTGTATACAAGCTCGTGCATAGAAAGCTTCGACTGCGTAAAAGACAGGATTTTAACCGAATCTATAGAGGCGGAAGATCGTTTGCGAATAGCCAGCTCGTGATCTACTGGTCGCGCAAGCCCGAGGTGGAGCAGTTTCGCATGGGCGTGTCGGTCAGCAAGAAGCTGGGCAATGCCGTCGTGCGCAACCGGATGAGGCGCGTGCTGAAGGAGATCGTGAGGCATAATAAGGATAAGATTGTGCCGCATATCGATTTCATCCTTATTGCGCGCATGCCCTCCGTCTCGATGACCAGCAAGGAGCTGGAGAAGAGTGTGCTCCACCTGCTCCGCAAAGCCAAGCTATTGAAACAGAACACGCCTGCTGCAAGAAGCTAAAGGATGAAGGCTAGCGGCTGCTAAAGGAGCGGTTCGGCAAATGGTAGCTGTGCGACATCATATAGGAAGACAAGCCGCAGAGGATGCCGAAGCCGGCCTGGATGCGCTGTTTCCTTGTGTATAAGAATATGGTATAGTTTAACTTGAAATATTTGAGCCGGGGCAGCCTGCGCCTGTATTTTGATACGCAGCGGCATCGGTTGTCCATATGTGGGACAAGCGTTCTAGTTGTAGCGCTATAGCTGGTCTGCCCGCATGAGCGGGATGACGGTGTGGGCGCGAGCGACAGAAGTTGTGCACGCTTGCGAGAGATGTGTTGCTCTTTAGAGAGGAGTTTTGATGTTGTCCCGATTGTTCAAGAGAAAATGGTTCCTTGTGATTGCGATGGTCATGATGATGGCCTTGCTGGCGGGATGTGCACCGGTGGATCATACCACCTCGACGGAAGATCTGCTGAAGGGCAACTTCTGGGAGCGCAATGTCGTGTATTATTTTGCGACGATGCTCGATAGCTTCGCTGACTGGTTCGGCGGCTCATACGGCCTGTCCATTCTGCTGTTGACCATTATCGTCAGAACGGCGATTCTGCCGCTGACCTTGAAGCAGTACCGCAGCACCAAGGCGATGCAAGCGCTGCAGCCAGAGATGAAGAAGATTAAGGACAAGTACAAGGATAATCCGCAAAAGCAGCAGGAGGAGACGATGAAGCTGTTCCAGCAGCATCAGGTCAATCCGCTGGCGGGCTGTCTGCCGCTCATCGTGCAGATGCCGATTTTTATCGCGCTGTACAACGCCATCTACATGAATCCCGACATCAGGTCGCATACATTCCTGTGGCTGGAGCTGGGGGCGAAGGACCCGTATTATGTTCTGCCGATTATTGCCGCGATAACGACATTTGTTCAATCCAAAATGATGCCGCAGCAGCCTAACAATCCAATGCAGTCGATCCTGTTGATCTTCCCTGTATTGATCTTTGTTATGGCGATCAATTTCCCTGCTGCGCTGCCGCTGTATTGGATTTACAGCAACATCTATACGATTGTACAAAACTACTTCTTGTATGTTCGCTCCTCTGACAAGGGCAAGGAGGTTCCTGCAAAATGAAGAAAATGACTGCATCGGGAAAGACGGTGAACGAGGCTGTACAAAAAGGCTTGACACAATGGCAAGTATCAGAGGATCGTGTTCGCATTACTGTATTGGAGCATCCCACGAAGGGCCTGTTCGGTTGGATCGGAGCCAAGGAAGCGAAGGTGGAACTGGAGCTTATTCCCGATGCGGCGGAGGAGACGGAGCAATTCTTCCTCGACGTTGCCCAGGCGATGGGATTGTCAGTTACAATTGAGCGGCGCCAGACCCGGGAAGGCTGGGTCTACGAGCTATCTGGTGGAGAAGATCTGGGTATGCTGATTGGTCGCCGCGGGCAGACGCTGGATGCATTGCAATACCTGGCTAACATTGTGGCTAACCGTTATTCAGACAGCCATACGCGCATCGTGCTTGATGCAGAGAATTTTCGTGAACGCAGGCGCAAGACACTGGAAGAGCTGGCAGAACGCCTGGCAGCCCGGGTCATCCGGTCGCGCAAGGAGGTTGTGCTGGAGCCGATGTCGCCATCGGAACGCAAGGTGATTCATTCGAAGCTTCAGAATCACGCCAAAGTGAGAACCTTCAGTAAAGGAGATGAGCCATACCGTCGTGTGGTCATCTCCGTGAAATCATAGACGGTAATTTCTCTCAAGCAATGCTTATACAAGGCATTGCTCTTTTTCCTTTCTAGGGACAAGTTTGTTCCATTATGATTATGAATAATGCAGAGGTGCAAAGGATGATACAGGATACCATAGCCGCTATATCGACGGCAGTCGGGGAGGGCGGGATAGCAGTCATACGAGTGAGCGGTCCTCAGGCCGTTCAGGCGGCGCATGCCATATTCCGCAGCCGTACTGACATCCGCAGCGCCGCTTCACATACCGTACATTACGGCCATATTGCCGATCCGCGCAGCGGGGAGACAGTGGAGGAGGTACTGTTGACCGTTATGCGCGGGCCACGCTCCTTCACGGCCGAGGATGTGGTGGAGATCAGTACGCATGGCGGCTACATCTCCGTGAAGAAGGTGCTGGATGTCGTGCTGCAGCAGCCAGATGTGCGTGCGGCGGAGCCGGGTGAATTCACCAAGCGGGCCTTCCTGAACGGACGGATCGATCTGGCACAGGCCGAAGCGGTTATTGATCTGATCCGCTCGAAGTCGGATCGTGCCTTCGCGATCGCGTTGAAGCAGGTGGATGGCAAGCTGTCGCGGCAGATTCGCGGGCTGCGCCAGGAAGTAATTGAACTGCTGGCGCATATAGAGGTGAATATAGATTACCCTGAGCATGATGTGGAGGAGATGACGAGCAGTTATATTCGTGAGCAATGTCATCTCGTGATTGGGCAGCTCGACCAGTTGTTAAAAACAGCAAATGAAGGCAAAATATTAAGAGAAGGCATAACGACAGCGATCGTCGGACGGCCAAATGTGGGTAAATCGTCGCTGCTCAATGCATTGGCTCAAGATAATAAGGCGATTGTGACCGATATTCCTGGCACGACACGCGATGTGATCGAGGAATTTGTCACAGTCGGCGGCATTCCGCTCAAGCTGCTGGATACGGCAGGGATTCGAGAAACGTCGGATATTGTCGAGCAGATGGGTGTTGAACGGTCGCGAAATGCGTTGAAGGATGCCGATCTTATATTGCTGGTGCTCAATCATCATGAGTCGCTTCATGAGGATGAGCGGGAGCTGATGGAGCTGCTGGCTGGACGGCAAGTCATCGTCATTGTGAATAAGACCGATCTGGAAGGGCATCTGGAGATGGAGGTGCTTCAGCAGCGATACCCGCAAGAGGCTATCGTACCGATGTCTGTACTGCAGGAGGAAGGGCTGGAGCAACTGGAGCAGGCAATCTCGTCGCTATTTTTCAGCGGCAAGCTGGAGTCGGCTGATCTGACGTATGTCAGCAATGCTCGTCATATTGCGCTGCTGAAGCAGTCGAAGCAATCCTTGGAGGATGCGATTGAAGCAACATATCAGGGAATTCCGATCGATATTATACAGATAGATGTAAGAACAGCCTGGGAGCAGCTCGGGGAGATTATCGGCGACTCGGCAGGTGATTCGCTCATTGATCAGATCTTCTCGCAGTTCTGTCTAGGCAAGTAAGAGGTAGGTTACCGAGGTAATGGGTAGTGGGGCTAGATAAGTGTATGAAGTAGCAAGGCAAAATGAAGACGTGAAATGAGGGAGAGTACACAATGAGCTATGAAGCGGGCCAATATGACGTTATTGTCATCGGAGCAGGCCATGCAGGCTGTGAAGCGGCACTCGCTGCGGCCCGGATGGGCTGTGAGACGTTGCTGCTGACGATTAATCTGGATATGGTGGCCTTCATGCCATGCAATCCATCAATCGGTGGGCCTGCCAAAGGGCATGTGGTGCGGGAGATTGACGCCCTGGGCGGAGAGATGGGACGCAATATCGATAAGACATTTATTCAGATGAGGATGCTCAATACAGGGAAGGGACCAGCCGTCCACGCGCTGAGGGCGCAGGCGGATAAATTCTTGTATCAGCATACGATGAAGAAAACGATCGAAGAGACGGAGCGGCTGACGCTGCGGCAGGGCATGGTAGAAGAACTGATTGTTGAGGATGGTATCTGCGTAGGAGCTATCACCAAGACCGGTGCTACCTATCGCTCCAAAACCGTTGTGCTGACAACGGGTACGTATCTGCGTGGCAAGATCATTATGGGCGAGCTGATCTATGAGAGCGGCCCGAACAATCAACAGCCGTCTGTGAAGCTGTCTGAGAGCTTGCGTCAGCTAGGGTTCCAGCTTGCGCGCTTCAAGACAGGGACACCGCCGCGTGTGCACAAGGATTCGATTGACTTCGACAAGACAGAGATTCAGCCGGGAGATGAGAATCCTAAGTTTTTCTCGTATGAGACGGAATACTCCGACAATGAGCAGATCCCATGCTGGCTGACATACACTTCGGAGGATACACATCGGATTATTAATGAAAATCTCCATCGTGCCCCGATGTTTTCTGGAGCGATCGAAGGGACAGGGCCGCGATATTGCCCATCTATAGAAGACAAAATTGTTCGTTTTGCCGATAAGCCGAAGCATCAGATCTTCCTGGAGCCGGAGGGCAGGCACACCTCAGAGTATTATGTGCAGGGTCTGTCAACGAGTATGCCAGAGGATGTGCAACTGCAGATATTGCGCTCTGTCCCAGGGCTGGAGCGAGTGGAGATGATGCGTACCGGCTATGCGATCGAATATGATGCTGTAGTGCCTACACAGCTATGGCCAACGCTGGAGACGAAGGTGGTTCCGGGGCTGTTCACAGCGGGACAAATTAATGGTACCTCAGGGTATGAGGAAGCTGCGGGGCAGGGGATTATTGCCGGTATTAATGCAGCCTGCAAGGTGCTGGGCAAGGAAGCAGTGATTATTGGACGTTCACAAGGCTATATCGGTGTCATGATTGACGACCTCGTGACGAAGGGGACGAATGACCCGTATCGGCTGCTTACTTCACGTGCGGAATATCGGCTGCTGCTGCGGCATGATAATGCGGATCTGCGCCTGACACCGATTGGTCATGAGATTGGCTTGATTAGCGAAGCCCGATATGAGAAGTTTCTGGCGAAGAAGCACTATGTAGAACGGGAGATTGAACGTCTGAAGGAGACGAAGGTCAAGACGGACAGCGGTATTCAAGAAGTGCTGACTGGGCTGGGCTCGGCGCCGCTACAGCATTCGACCGACGCACTCTCGCTGCTGCGCCGTCCAGAGGTTACTTATGCGCATCTGGAGCCGTTCATTGATGCGCCCTCTGAGCTGACAGAGGAGATGAAGGAGCAGGTTGAGATTCAGGTGAAATATGCGGGGTACATCGAGAAGCAGTTGCTCCAGGTGGAGCGTCTGGCGAAGATGGAGAAGAAGCGTATTCCAGCCGATATCGACTATGCGGATGTGAACGGGATTGCTTCCGAAGCGAAGCAGAAGCTATCCGATATTCGTCCAATCTCGATCGGGCAGGCATCGCGCATCTCTGGCGTCACCCCGGCAGACATTTCCATATTGCTGGTCTATCTGGAACACTACAATCGCGTTGTCGCAGCTCGGGGGTAAACATGGGACCAACTTGGTTTGCCGAGCAACTGGCTGCACGCAAGCTGGTGTTAACGGAGAAGCAACTGGAGCAGTTCCAGTTATATTTCAAGCTGCTCGTTGAATGGAATGAGAAGATGAATCTGACGGGGATTACAGAGGAGGAGGCGGTGTATGAGAAGCATTTCTTCGATTCACTGTCGCTCTCGTTCTTCCTCGATTTCAGTTCGATTCAGTCTATCGCTGATATTGGATCAGGTGCGGGATTTCCTAGCCTGCCTCTCAAGATCGCTTATCCGCATCTGAAGGTAACGATCATCGATTCGCTGAACAAGCGCATACTGTTTCTACAGCATGTCGTGGAGCAGCTAGGGTTAGAGGGGGTTAGTTGTATTCATGGCCGAGCAGAGGATATAGCCAGAATGCCGGAGCATCGCGATCATTATGATCTGGTGACCGCGCGGGCGGTAGCGCGACTCGCTGCCTTGAATGAGCTATGCTTGCCATTTGCCAGGAAAAACGGCCAATTTGCTTCGATGAAGGGAGCTTCTCCCGCGGAGGAGATCGCAGAGGCGGGCCGCAGCCTGAAGGAGCTGCGTGCCAAGGTAAAGGAGACCTATGAGATGAAGCTGCCGTTTGAACAATCGGAGCGTCATATTATTTGTATTCGCAAGCTGGATGCAACACCTAAGAAGTACCCTCGTAAGGCGGGAACGCCGATTAAAGTGCCTTTGGTTTAAGTGGGGAGATTACAGCCAGCGAAACAATGGATAGGCTACAACGGATAAGCTATTGTTTCACGTGAAACAATAGCTTATTTTTATTTTATAGGGAGAACAAGCAGGAAAAATCGATCAGCTTGGCGAAATAATAAAGTTAGTTCATAATAGATACAGACTGTTACAGACTATGCTCGCGCAAAATAATTACTTCCTGCTAGTCGTCCAGATGTAAGATGCTGCCATCGACAATAGAGTGGCTTGTATTGCTAGCTGGCAGTTTGTTTGTGCTTGCGCCCAGGATGCAAGCGAACGAAGGCTGTCGTCGTCATGCCGTTGTGTGAATGAAACTGCAGTAGTAGCAGGCCGTCCTTGCGGATAGCGATCGCTGTTAACGGCGGGGAGTAGCGCAATTTGATAATTGGGTGGTTAGCATTAGTATGAAAGAACAATTCTCGCGTTTGTTCGGCCTGGGGGAAAAAATCGTTCAAGATGAAGTAAAGCAACTGCCGGTCGGCAATATTGACCCCAGTCCTTACCAGCCACGGACTATTTTTGATGATGACAAGATTGATGAGCTATGCCAGACGATCAAAACCCATGGCATTATTCAACCGATTGTTGTTCGCTTGCGTAATCAGAGATATGAGATTATCGCAGGAGAGCGGCGATTTCGGGCGGTCAAGAAGCTTGGTATGGAGACCATACCGGCGATTATTCGTGATTTCAACGATTCTCAGGCAGCGTCGATTGCTCTGATCGAGAATCTGCAGCGTGAGGGACTGACGGCAATTGAGGAAGCGATTGCGTATCAGAAGCTGATTGACCTTCATCAGTTGACACAGGAAAGCCTGGCGCAGCGGCTCGGCAAAAGTCAGTCCACCATTGCTAATAAGATTCGGTTGCTGAATCTAAGCGATGTCGTGAAGACAGCATTGATCGAGCGGAAGATTACCGAACGTCACGCCCGAGCATTGCTTGCTCTGGACACGGAGGAGCTTCAACAGAAGGTGCTTGATGACATTATTACTAAGGAATTGAACGTCAAGCAGACGGAAGCGCGGGTAGCATTCTATAAAGAAACATCGAAAATCAAAAAATCCAAACGTGTATCCTTTACCAAGGATGTTCGCCTGGCAGTTAATACGATTCGCCATTCGATCGAGATGGTGTCCGGCTCCGGTCTGAAAATTAAAACCGATGAAAAGGACAATGATGACCACTATGAAATTGTTATTCGTATCCCGAAGCGTTAAAATAAAATGGTGACCAAAATTCTAGACGGAATCGAGAGTAGTTGAAGCTGTATCGCACAGTATAGTGTGTGTTGCCTTCTCTTTAGTAGATGAATGGGTCGTCTTATGTGTAGTAGACGCCGTCCTGATGATAGGATGGCGATCATCATTTGTAAGTGTGAACGCTAGTTTTATAATATTGAGGTGAACTGGTTTGTCCAAAATAATCGCGATTACGAACCAGAAGGGCGGAGTCGGCAAGACGACAACTTCTGTGAATTTAGGTGCTTCGCTGGCTTCGTTAGGAAGAAAAGTGCTTCTGATCGATATTGATCCGCAGGGCAATACGACGAGCGGGATTGGCATCAACAAGGCTGATGTAGAAAACTGCATTTATGATGTGTTGATTAATGAAATTCATCCACAGGAAGCAATGGTTGAGACCAAGATCCCTGGACTGACCGTTATACCCGCTACAATTCAGCTTGCAGGAGCTGAGATTGAATTGGTGCCTACGATCTCTCGTGAAGTACGCTTGAAAAAAGCGATCCACCAAGTGAAGGATAAGTTTGATTATGTTCTCATCGATTGTCCTCCATCACTTGGCATCTTAACGATCAATTCTCTAACAGCGGCTGATTCCGTCATCATCCCCATTCAATGTGAATACTATGCGCTGGAAGGGTTGAGCCAGTTATTGAATACGGTTCGCCTTGTGCAGAAGCATCTGAATACTACCTTGCAGATAGAAGGGGTATTGCTTACGATGTTTGACGCGCGGACGAATCTGGGTATTCAGGTGATTGAAGAAGTGAAAAAGTACTTTCAGCAAAAGGTATATCAGACCATTATCCCACGTAATGTCCGTTTGAGTGAGGCTCCATCGCATGGTCAGTCCATCATCACGTATGATCCGAGATCAAAGGGTGCTGAGGTTTATCTTGAATTGGCAAAGGAAGTGATCACATATGAGCAAGCGGCTAGGTAGAGGGCTGGATGCGCTTATTCCGTCGTTATCTGTTAGTGAGGATGATAAGGTAATAGAGGTATCGTTATCTCAACTGCGACCGAACCCGTATCAGCCGCGCAAAACATTTGATGATGACTCGATTAAAGAACTGGCAGAATCGATCAAGCAGCATGGTGTCATTCAGCCAATCATTGTACGTAGTGTGCTCAAAGGCTATGAGATTATTGCAGGGGAGAGACGTTTTCGAGCCTCCAGTCTAATTGGCTCCCAAACGATCCCGGCTGTAGTTCGTTCATTCTCCGACCAGCAAGTGATGGAGATCGCTCTGATCGAAAACTTGCAGCGGGAGGATCTGAATGCTATCGAAATCGCCATTGCGTATCAGGCAATCATGGAGAAATTTGGGTTAACACAAGAAGAGCTATCGCTCAAGGTGGGCAAATCCCGTTCTCACATTGCAAACTTCCTCCGTTTGCTGACATTGCCTGATGAAATCAAAGATGATGTTTCACGTGGAACAATCTCGATGGGACATGCCCGTGCATTGGTAGGGGTGAAGCAAGAAGCTGTTCGTAAGGATCTGGCAAGCAAGATCGTCGAGTTTGAATGGAGTGTCCGGGAGCTGGAGGAAGAGATTCAGAAGCTGGATCAGCCTGGTAAGGAAGAACAGAAGTCGAAGCCGAAGACGAAGAAAAAGGACCCTTATATAGAGCATATCGAGGAATCGTTAAGAGAACGGTTCAAGACGACTGTGAAGGTGAAGCAGCAAAAGGATCGTGGGCGAATCGAGCTCATGTACTATAACAAGCAAGACCTGGAACGTCTGCTGGAATTGCTTGAACGTATGGCCTAAGTAGTTCTGAGGCGCAAAGGATATGGAATGATTTATAGATGGGCAATAGCATGCCGGAAGCCGCTCCTAATGGTGAAGGAGAAGGTTAAAGGTGTGCTATTGTTTTGAGTGGTTGGTATACGGGAAATATAAGCAGGGAAGAGCGGCGGTTTACGGGGAACACTAATGATCCCGGATATAGGCAGAGCAAGGGGACAGTGCTTTGCTTATCGAGAGAGGGGGAGGCAAATGCAAAAAGAGCATGGACGGCAGGATGTCATTTATCTCGATCATGCGGCAACATCATGGCCTAAGCCGCAGCAGGTGCTGGATGCGATGTATGAATGCATGCAGCATGATGCGGCTAATCCCGGACGGGGCAGCCACGCCATGGCTGTAAGAGCTAGTCGAATACTGTTCGATACGCGCAAGGCTCTGGCTAAGTTGTTTCGAATAAACAATCCGAATGATATATCGTTCGCACTCAACACAACAGGGGCCTTGAATCAGGCGATTAAGGGCTTCGTTAAGCCAGGGGATCATGTCATTGCAACGTCAGTCGAGCATAACTCAGTCCGACGGCCGCTGGAATATCTGAGACGGACGATCGGTATTCATATCACATATGTGGAATCAGACGAAATGGGGCATCTGGACCCGAAAAAGGTGGAGGAGGCAATAAACAGTTCCACAACGTTGATTGTCGCCACACATAGCTCGAATCTGCTGGGCAGCATAATACCCATCGCAGATCTGGGGGAGCTTGCGCGTAAACATGGAGTCAAGCTGTTAGTGGATGCTGCTCAGACCGCTGGAGCGCTTGATATAGACGTTGGAGCGATGGGGGTAGATATGTTAGCCTTTCCTGGGCATAAGGGTCTTCTGGGGCCTCAGGGGACGGGAGGGCTGTATATCCATCCTGAGCTAGAGCTGGAGCCGTTGATCCATGGGGGGACAGGCAGTCAGTCAGAGGCGGTCGAGCAGCCAGTGGTGCGACCTGATCGCTACGAATCGGGTACGCAGAATACGCCGGGGCTTGCAGGGCTGAAGGCCGGGGTGAACTATATACTGCAGGAAGGCGCTGCTCGCATTCACGACCGGGAGTGGCAGTTGACCCAATACATTATGGAACAACTCCTGCCTGTTGACGGCTTGCGCTTGCTGGGGCCGGCGTTAGGGAAGCCGAGGACGGGTATTGTGTCGTTCGTTGTGGATGGGATCGATCCTTCGGAGATGGGGTTCATCCTGGATCGTCATTATAAGATCGCAGTGCGTACCGGGTTTCATTGCACGCCGTTATCGCATATGCAGGCTGGGACAGAAGGGACAGGCGCGGTCAGGGCTAGTGTAGGCTGCTTCACAACGGAGGATGAAGCGAGGTCGCTGGTTGAGGCTGTAAAGGAAGTCATTCAGCAATACCGCTAACAGATGAGAGCTCGGACGGCTCGGACGGCATGAGGGTGAATTCATATATATAGAGGAGAAATAGGGGTATGGCAGACGGTAGCACAACAATAACAGTGGAAGCATGGGTCATCGCGGCGATGCTCGGCAGCATCGTGCTGCTGTATGTATGGGTGCTGACATTAAGCATTCGATTCGGGAAGCTGCGCAAGCGGTACAGTAAGATGATGGCGGATACGGGGATCGACAATCTGGAGCAATTAATCATGCAATTGCAGCACAATGACCAGCAGCAGCACAGCAAGCTGCAGTTGCAGGAGGAGCAAATGCAGCTTGTCCAGCGTGCTCTGTCGGAGCAGAAGGGCAAGATTGGAATACACAGGTATAATGCATTCTCCGGCCAAGGAAGTGATCTGAGCTTCTCGCTGGCCATAGTGAATGACAGTCAGGACGGTGTTGTGCTCAGCGGCATCCACGGCCGTGAGGAGACCTATGTATATGCCAAGCCGCTCAAGCAAGGGGAGTCGTCTTATGCACTGTCGCCAGAGGAGAAGAAGGCAATTCAGATCGCAATGGAGCAAGGGCGATAGACGAAGAGCAAGCTACACATCGAGTGCAGGCAGATGCGCTGAAGTAGAGGCTGCAATAGCCTGATATAGGCTGAAGGCAATGATGTCTGACATGCTCATGACTAGATGAAGACGGGTGTTCTGCAGGACGAAATATTCCATAAATCCGCCTACGTTTACGATCCCTGTAATGTGAATATCGCCCACGGGCGGAAGCTGCTTGTTCACTCCGGCGCCAGGACGGACAGGACCCTCGCCAATCTGGATGCAGCCGACGCTTGACACTTGACCAAGACAGGCGTCGATTCCAATGACAAAGGGGGGATGGCTCACATGGTTAATTCGATGGAGCGTCTCCTCCAGATTCATCGCGTGTACAGGGGATTCCAGTGTGCCATACACATCAAATTGCTCATGCTGGTGTCTGCTCAGTGAGGTGCCGACAAGCGGCCCAAGAGCATCGCCTGTTGAACGATCGGTGCCGATGCAGACAACAGCAATCCGGCGGTCGGCTGGCTTGAGCAGCAATTTGAGTCGTTGAATAAGCTGGCCGTTGACGTTTGGCTCAGATGACGCTATTTTAAAAGATGAGGAGTTTGAGGCTGCTAGCTTCATAGAATCCCTCCGACAATTTAGTTGATTATAGCTTTGGTAGTATTCAGTATATGGAAATTGCTGAAGTTTTATACGCCTAGCCACTAATTCGGGTGGAGACAGAGGGAGGATGACATGCTGATTGCATTCGATTCTACGCAGCAGGCGTTGCGGGCAGAGATGCTGCTTGAGTACGCAGAGATAGAGATTGATATTTGTCCGACACCCAAAGAAATTACAGCCGGCTGTGCGCTTTCTATCCATTTCCCGGATGATGAGCTCGATCAGGTAACACGGATTATTACGAGTGAGAACGTAGAGATTCGGGGTATTTTCGTCCAGGCGGAGGAAGGCTACCAAGAAGTGCTGTTAAGTAGCTAGAGCGAAGGAGGGTGGCAGAGGTGGGATGGTTGACAACAGTCTATGATACGATTGCAGCCGAGTTGAGTGATGAGGCGCTCTGGCGGAATGTCACCTGGTCGGCAATCCGTATACTCTTCATTTTACTAGCAGGCAGAATCTTGATTCTCGTGCTTAATCGCTTCATCGACCATCTGGTGTCCAACAAGGAGCTGCGGCGGCTGTCGCATCAGACACGCCGAATTCGGACCATCGCGAAGCTGCTTAAAAATGTCGGCTCGTATACGATTCATTTTGTCAGCGTACTGCTCATCCTCTCCGAATTCAACATTAATCTGGGGCCGTTGCTGGCTGGTGCTGGTGTAATCGGTCTGGCGATCGGCTTCGGAGCACAGAGTCTGGTCAAGGATGTTATTGCCGGTTTTTTTATTGTGGTCGAGGATCAATTTGCGGTGGGCGACGTGATTCAGACCGGGACGATGAAGGGGACGGTAGAGCTGGTCGGGATGCGGTCTACCCGCATTCAGAGCTGGACGGGCGAGGTACATATTATTCCCAATGGCATGATTAATCAGGTGACGAATTACTCGATTCATAACACATTGGCTGTTGTCGATATTTCGGTCCCACTTCAGGCAAATACGGAGGAGACATTGGCGATGATGAACGATATCGTCATGAAGATTGAAGACTCTAACATCATCAAGCCTCCGCAGGTATTAGGTATTCAGTCGATGACAGCATCGGAGATGTCGATACGAGTGATTGCGGAATGCAAGCCCAACACACATGGAAGCGTGTCGCGTGTACTGAACCGTGAGATCAAGCTGGGAATTGATCAGAGGCGCAGCGATAGCCAGAGGCTGTAGAATCCAATAGGTGAGTGAAGCAGGGGAGGGAATCAAATGGAGCGCAAGCAATTTCAGCTTGGAGATATTGTACAGATGAAGAAACCGCATCCTTGCGGAACAAATGAGATGGAGATTATCCGCATGGGGATGGATATTCGCATTAAATGTGTAGGCTGCAAGCATAGTGTGTTGATTCCCCGCTTGAAGTTTGAGAAGAATATGAAAAAGGTGCTCCGCAGCAAGGAAGAATCAGATCAAGGCGGCGTTTTGGAGTAAGAGGACTCCGTGCAAAGACCCCGAAAGCTGAAAGCGAATGGAGCGGTGGCAATCGGTGCTTGCCCCATCCTGTGCGAACGATGCCGGGAGCGCTCTATGGTGCACCAAGACTTGCTATGGTGACATGTAGATGTGAAAAACAGAATGTGCCGAAACGGAACGTCCAGCAGGTGATTGCCTTCACTTCAGTACGGAAGCTGCACTGAAATTTTTCAGATTGATGCTTGTCAAGCGTTACAAGCCGTGGTATAATAATCTTCGTTGCGGAAATGGAAAGGTACCCAAGTGGTCCAAGGGGGCTGACTCGAAATCAGCTAGGCGTCTCACGGCGTGCGTGGGTTCGAATCCCACCCTTTCCGCCACTTCATTGTCTAATATGCCAAGTCTTCTACGGGTCAAGTAGGGGGCTTTTTTGTTTCGTGCAGTTTCGTGCATAGTGCCTCCAAATCTGCCTGTTAAGGTCGCGAATGCTCCAATAGCCTGTACGCTAGGGCAAGGGTGCTGCTTCTGCTCGATTGCAATATACAACTTGCCATCGCTAGCCTGATCTGGTATAGTATTGTGGTATGCGAGTCTACTCGCTCCTTGTTCTCTGTGTCAGTTATTACAGAGGGCCGCTAGTCCAAGAGGAGGTGAAACAATATGCGCAAATATGAAGTGATGTACATCATTCGTCCAGACGCTGAGCAGGAAGCTGTACAAGCTCTCGTTGAGAAGTTCGAAGGCATCATCAATAATGGCGGAGAGGTTACAAAGTCCGATCTGATGGGAAAACGCCGCCTTGCGTATGAGATCAACAAGATTCGTGACGGGATCTACGTACTAGTTCATTTCAATGCAACTTCTGAAGTTGTTAATGAGCTTGACCGCGTCATGAAGATTACGGATGAAATCATCCGTTACTTGATCGTCAGAGATGTAGCTTAATCTACGCAAGGATGTTTCTTCGATTGGAGGCATGTACCGATGTTGAACCGTGTTATTCTGATAGGCAGACTCACAAGAGACCCGGAGATGCGTTATACCCCTGCGGGTGTAGCCGTTACCCAATTCACTCTTGCTGTGGATCGGCCGTTCACGTCCAGTCAGGGCGAGCGTGAGGCAGACTTTATCCCGGTGGTGACTTGGCGTCAGTTGGCGGAAACCTGCGCGAATTATCTTCGCAAGGGGCGTCTGACAGCGGTCGAGGGCCGTATCCAGGTTCGTAGCTATGACAACAATGAAGGCAAGCGTGTCTACGTCACTGAGGTGATTGCAGACAATGTGCGCTTCTTGGAGTCTAACCGTGACAACAATGGCTCCCGTGAGGAGTTCAGCGGCGGTGGCGGTAGTGGCGGCGGATATAGCGGTGGAGGTCAAGGCGGAAGCAACTATGGTGGAGGCAATTACAGCGGCGGTGGCCAAGGTGGAGGCAACTCCTCATATGGCGGAGGCCGTCCTGGAAATAATTCCCCATCACGGAATAACAACAACGATCCGTTCTCGGATGACGGTCGCCCGATCGATATATCAGAGGATGATTTGCCATTTTAGATGAAAGGATGACGACGAATGAGCTTTAAGCAAAGAGAAGGCGGCGACGAGCGTCCAGAACGCAAGTTCGGCGGCCGTAAAGGCGGACGTAACAAACGCCGTAAGGTTTGTTTCTTCACCGTAAACAAAATCACTCACATTGACTATAAAGACATCGACTTGCTTCGCAAGTTTATTAGCGAGCGCGGCAAAATCTTGCCTCGTCGCGTAACGGGCACAAGCGCGAAGTACCAGCGCCTGCTGACCGTTGCAATCAAGCGCTCCCGTCAGGTAGCTCTGCTGCCTTACACTACGGAGTAGTCTATTCATCAGCCAAGCGGGGCTATGCCAGCGCTGCGGATGAACCTGAAGAGCAGTCCATTACGGGCTGCTCTTTTTGCTGTTGTTGCGCCCCAGTCCGGTCTATCGGGCACTACCGCATTGTGTTCAGGCAACGGAACACGTTAAAATAGAAGGGAGAACAAGAATAGGTGATGAACCTACCATAATAGAATGGAGTGTTATGGCGTTATGAATATTGCTTTTTTCTTGCTGCCCAAACAAGAGGTTGTCTGTGTAACAGAGGATGCAACGTTGCGCCAGACGTTGGAGCGTATGGAGTACCATCGCTACACAGCCGTCCCGATTCTGACAGAGGAGGGCGGCTATGCAGGCACCGTGACGGAGGGCGATCTCCTCTGGTACATGAAGAACCATCCTGAAATCAGCTTCGAGCAATGTCATAAAGTGAGATTGCTTGATATTCCAAGAAGACTTCAGAACAAAGCGGTACAGATCGACGCCAAGATGGAGGATCTGATCTCGCTGGCCAAGGTGCAGAATTTTGTACCTGTTGTGGATGATATGAACCGATTTATCGGAATTGTGCGTAGAAGCGATATTATTGACTACTGCTCGGAGGCGATGATGAAAATTTCGCTCAGGCAGGAGGCATAATAATAGATAGCGACTCCCGTGGTTTATTTATGTGGAGGATAGGTTTATGGTATAATGGGGAGTAAAGCGTGTGTGCAATCAGATGAGAAACAAGAGGTGAACGGTTTGAATACCGGTGTGAAATCGGTGCTGTGGAGCGCTGCAGCCGCTATGCTGCTCGTTCTAATGTCAGTTCCCATGATGAATGTTCTGGTTGTCGCTTTTATGACGGTGCCGTTTGCCATACTGTATACGATGTTGCCTAAGGGGCAGTTCCTCCTTCATGCAGCGGCTTCTATCGCGCTTGGCTATGTGCTCGCCGGGCCGGCTGCGCTGGTGTTCGGCTTGTTCTTCCTGGTGCCAGCCGTGGCAGCCGGACATATGTACCGGCGGCAGGCGAATGCCAGGACAGTGATTACAGTGGTAACGATCGTCATATTAGGCCAGCTACTGCTGGAGCTGTTGCTCTTCTCCTGGGTCATGCAGATCTCACTAATTGGAGAGCTGGGTAATATCGTGCGTCTGCTGGTGAGTGAGTTTTCCGCTCAGAACCTGCTGCCTCCACAATGGACGGATGAGACAACAACGAGCTTGATTCGTCTGATGACGCAATCCATTCCGCTCGTATTTATCGTCTTTTCGTTTGTTGCTGCTGCCGGAGGCCACTGGATGGCCAGATTGCTATTGCGGCGATCGTATGGGCGCGAGGTGCCAGGTCTGCCCCCTGCGAAAGATTGGATGATGCCGAAATCGCTGGTCATGTACTACTTGGTAGCGCTTATTTTGCAACTTGTAGCGACTGGGGATCATAATTCTTATCTGGATGTTGTACTCTTAAATATGGTTCCTCTTTTGCGGCTGGTATTTGCAATACAGGCGATTGGATTTTTCTTTTTCTTAGCTGACCAGAAGGGGTGGCATAAAGCTGTTCCACTACTGCTGGCGGTGCCCGTGATCTTGTTCCCGCCGCTTAGCCTGATCGGGGTGCTCGATGTAGCGTTCCCGATCCGAAAATCGTTCAAAAGAACATAATACAGGGGCGGATTAAGAATGCCGAAGTTTTTGGTAAAGCGTTGGCACGGAATGCACCAGCTAGGAGCATTCGTGATCATGATTGCAATGGCAGCGGCGTTGGCATGGTTTCATTGGGTAGCTGGCGCAGTCGGTCTGCTGCTGGTGTTGGGGGCGGGGATTTTCACGCTCTATGCCGAGCGCGCGTTCCGCAAGGAGCTCAGATCCTATCTGAATACGCTGTCCTACCGAGTGAAAAAAGCGGGCAATGAAGTCATCAGCGAGCTGCCATTCGGAATTATCCTGTATAATGAGGACAAGGTGATCGAATGGCATAATCCATTCGTGGCGGAGATGCTGCAGGGCGATTCCTTCATCGGCGAGCCGCTCAAGGAGGCATTCCCCTCCTGGCAGCCTTCCAAGAGCAAGGAAAGCAAGGAACAGCTTAGCGAGGTTGCTGTCGGGTCCAAGATGTATTCCTTTCACCTGAAGTCTGACGAACGGCTGATCTATATCCGGGATATTACACAGCGCTGGACAATCGAGCGCAAATATGAGGACGAGAAGCTGTCGATTGGAATCGTCATGATGGATAATCTGGAGGAGGTCACTCAGGGGATGGATGAGCAGCAGCGGGCTGCACTGCTATCCAAGGTGACCAGCGAGATTACAGAGTGGGGTCATCGCTATCAGATGCTGCTAAAACGCCTTACCTCTGACCGTTATTTGATTATTACCAATATGGCGACGCTCAAGCAGTTGGAGCAGTCGAGGTTCGTCATTCTCGACCAGGTGCGCGAGATGACCCAGGAGCTGAAGATTCCCATGACGCTCAGCATCGGGTTTGCCGCTGGCTCCTCCAAGGTGAACGAGCTGGGCTCATGGATGCAGACGAGCTTGGATATAGCGCTCGGTCGCGGCGGCGATCAGGCGGCGATCAAGATCGGAGAGAAGCAGATCTTCTACGGAGGGAAGTCGGGAGCGGTTGAGAAGCGGACACGCGTCCGGGCCCGAGTGGTGGCGCATGCGCTGCGCGACATGATTAAGGAGAGCAGCAATGTAGTCATCATGGGTCACAAGATGCCAGATATGGACTCAGTCGGGGCTGCGATCGGCGTGCTCAAGGCGGCACAGTTGTTCGACAAGGAAGCCTATATCGTCATTGAGGGCATTAATCCGGCGATTCAGAAGATGATGGAGATGATCCGGGAGGAGTCGAAGCTGCTCAAATGGTTCATCACGCCGGAGCAGGCGATGACGCTGATTGGCCCGAAGTCGCTGGCTGTAGTCGTCGATACCCACCGGGCGTCCATGGTGAAGGAGCCGAAGCTGCTATCCATGACGGAACGGATCGTCGTGCTGGATCATCATCGCCGCAGCGAGGAGTTCATTCACAACCCGCTGCTCGTCTATATGGAGCCGTATGCCTCGTCGACATGCGAGCTGATCACCGAGCTGCTGCAGTACATTCACGAGCGTGTATCGCTGGATGTGGCGGAAGCGACTGCACTGCTCGCCGGCATTATAGTGGATACGAAGAGCTTTGCGCTCAGGACGGGGGCGAGAACGTTCGAGGCGGCGTCATTCCTGCGTCGTCATGGAGCGGATTCAACGCTGATCCTGAAGATGCTCCAGGAGGATCTTGAGGAGTATGTACGCAAGGCAGAGATAATCAAGCATGCTGAAATAATGTATGATCATATTGCGATTGCGGTCACAGAGCCAGGGCGGACGTATCCTCAACTGTTGATTGCACAGGTGGCGGACACGCTGCTGAACATGAATGATGTGCTCGCCTCATTTGTTATCGGGGAACGCCCGGACGGCACCATCGGCATTAGCGCCCGCTCGCTCGGGAATATGAATGTGCAAGTGGTGATGGAGCGTATGGGCGGAGGCGGACATCTGACAAATGCAGCGGCGCAGCTCGAATGCTCGGTCAAGGAGGCTGCGTGGCGGCTCAAGAAAGTGTTGCAAGAAATTGAGGAGGAAGAGGGGTTATTTGAATGAAGGTCATTTTCCTGCAGGATGTAAAGGGTCAAGGCAAGAAGGGCGAGGTTAAGGAAGTATCGGAGGGCTATGCGCGCAATTTTCTGCTGCCAAAAGGGCTGATCAAGCTGGCTTCGGATGGCAACCTGAAGACGCTGGAGGTACAGAACGCAGCGGAGCAAAAGCGCAAGGAGAAGGAGAAGGAGGATGCCGAGAAGCTGGCAGCTCGTCTAGGCGAGCTCAAGGTCATCGTGAAGACGAAGGCCGGCGAAGGCGGCAGATTGTTCGGCGCGATCACGAGCAAGCAGGTAGCGGAGGCGCTGGCGAGCCAGGCGGGTATCAAGATCGACAAGCGCAAGATTGAGCTGGAGGAGCCGATTCGTTCGCTCGGTGTGACCCAAGTGGCAGTCAAGCTGCATCATGAGGTCAAGGCGAAGCTTCATGTGCATACTGTAGAAGAATAAAGAAGTCGGGCAAGGAGCTGGAACCATGAACCCGGATCTAATGTTTGAACGTGTACCACCGCAAAATATGGAAGCCGAGCAGGCCGTGCTCGGCTCTATTTTGCTGCAAAGCGAAGCGTTGATCACCGCGATGGAGCGCATCCGCAGTGAGGATTTCTATAGTACGCCGCATCAGTTGATCTTTGATGCAATGGTGGAGCTTGGGGAGGGTAATCAGCCGATCGATCTGGTGACGCTGACAGCCTATCTGCAGGACCGTCAGCAACTGGAGGAGATCGGCGGCGTCAGCTATCTGGCGAAGCTGGCAGGCGGGGTGCCGACGGCTGCCAATATCGACTATTATGCCCAGATCGTCGAGGAGAAGTCGATGTACCGGCGGCTGATCCGCACCGCGACGCAGATCGTAACCAATGGCTATGCTGCGACGGACGATATTGGGCTTCTGCTCAGCGAGGCCGAGCAGAAGATTATGGAGATCTCCAACCGGCGGGCGTCCAGCGGCTTTATCTCGATTCGCGATGTGCTGATGGAAGTGTTCGAGCGGGTGGAGCATCTGTACTCCAACAAGGGCGGGGCCACCGGTATCCCGTCCGGCTTCACCGATCTGGATAAGATGACCTCCGGCTTCCAGCGCAATGATCTGATTATCGTTGCTGCCAGGCCGTCGGTAGGGAAGACCGCGTTCGCGCTCAATATTGCCCAGAATGTCGGCGTGCGCGCAAGAGAGACCGTGGCAATCTTCAGTCTGGAGATGTCGGCAGCACAGTTGGTGCAGCGGATGATCTGCGCGGAGTCCAATGTAGATGCGGGACGGATGCGCACCGGGTATCTGGAGGGAGATGACTGGGAGAAGCTGACGATGGCGATCGGCTCGCTCTCAGAGGCAGAAATCTACATCGATGACACCCCCGGCATCACCGTGGCCGATATTCGCGCCAAGTGCCGCCGTCTGAAGAAGGAGAAGGGGCTTGGGATGATTCTGATCGACTATCTGCAGTTGATTCAGGGTCGTGGCAAAGCGGGCGAGAACAGGCAGCAGGAGGTATCGGAAATCTCCAGAACGCTGAAGCAGATTGCCAGGGAGCTGGAAGTACCGGTGATTGCGCTGTCGCAGCTTAGCCGCGGCGTGGAGCAGCGGCAGGACAAGCGTCCGATGATGTCCGACCTGCGGGAGTCTGGCTCGATCGAGCAGGATGCCGACATCGTCGCATTTCTCTACCGGGATGATTACTATGATAAGGAATCGGAGAAAAAAAATATTATTGAGATCATCATAGCCAAGCAGCGGAATGGCCCTGTAGGCACGGTAGAGCTCGCCTTTCTCAAGAACTTCAACAAGTTTGTGTCGCTCGATCGCACCCATCAGGAGCCTGGAGCAGCGTCCTGATTGTTTACGAACAATTCTGGGGACTTTCTTGGAATTGTTCGTTTTTTATTGACATTAAAAATTGAGGCTGATACACTTATAGTGCTGCTTTGCAGAGGAATGAGTTAGCGAAGCCGTTTACATTGCAAGGCATAAGGGCTTTATTACGGTAGCGTAACGCAGGTGCGCCGTGCAGAAGTGCGGCAGCCGTTACAATAAATACCTAACAAAAGGGTTTTATAACTGAATCGGGGGTATGGGAATGTCAACAGTTGTTGTTGTCGGAACGCAGTGGGGAGACGAAGGAAAAGGCAAAATCACGGATTATTTAGCGGATGGCGCCGATGTCGTCGCTCGTTATCAAGGCGGAAACAACGCTGGCCACACCATTCTTATCGGCAACAAAAAATATAAGCTGACGATGATTCCATCCGGAATTTTCAACAACGACAAGACGTGCGTCATCGGCAATGGGATGGTCATTAACCCGGCGGCATTGATCGATGAGATTCAGTACATTCACGATAACGGATTTTCGACAGCCAACCTCAAGATCAGCGACCGCGCGCATGTTATTATGCCGTATCATATGGTGCTGGATGCGCTGGAGGAAGACCGTAAGGGCGACAACAAGATCGGAACAACACGCAAGGGCATCGGTCCCTGCTATATGGATAAGGCGGCTAGAGCGGGCATTCGGATCGCAGACCTGATGGACGCCGAAGAATTCGAGAGCAAGGTGCGCTTGCTTGTCGAGCAGAAAAACCAGGTTATCGAGCAGGTATATGGCGGCGAGCCGGTGGATGCCGAAGCGATCATTCAAGAGTATCTGGGCTACGCGGAGAAGCTTCGTCCTTATGTGACGGACACCTCCGTTGTGCTGAATGATGCGATCGACGAGGGCAAGCATATTCTGTTCGAGGGCGCGCAAGGGGTCATGCTGGACATCGACCAGGGCACCTATCCGTTCGTGACCTCCTCCAACCCGACAGCCGGCGGCGTATGTATCGGCTCCGGTGTAGGACCATCCAAAATCCAACAGGTCATCGGGGTTGCGAAGGCATACACGACCCGTGTTGGCGATGGCCCGTTCCCGACCGAGCTGCATGATGCGATCGGCGATCAGATCCGCGAGACCGGACATGAGTATGGCACCGTTACAGGACGCCCTCGCCGCGTTGGCTGGTTTGACAGCGTCGTGGTGCGCCATGCGCGCCGTGTAAGCGGCATTACAGGGCTATCTCTGAACTCGCTGGACGTGCTTACGGGACTGGAGACGGTCAAGATCTGCACGGGCTACAAATATCGTGGCGAGATCATTCAGCACTACCCTGCGAGCCTGAAGATGCTGGCAGAGTGCGAGGCCGTGTACGAGGAGCTGCCAGGCTGGAGTGAGGATATATCTGGTGCGAAGAAGCTGGAGGATCTCCCGGAATCGACACAGCGCTATGTACAGCGCGTATCCGAGCTGACAGGCATTCCGATCGCGATCTTCTCCGTAGGCCGTAATCGCGAGCAGACCAACCCGGTTGTGAACATCTATTAATCGTATTCCAATAGAACAGCCTCTCTCACGCATAGTGGAAGACGGCGCTGCAGATGGTTCGCCTGTACACAGGCGAGCTGTCCTGGCGGCGCTGTCTGCGGTGCGTGAGCGAGGCTGTTTTTTGCTATGTGCACGGTTGGCCGCATCTGAGATTGCCTATACTGGCTAATAGGTTAGACTGCTCAGCAAGGAACGAAAGCGGGAGCCCGGCTGTCTTCATGGGCAGGGGGCTCTCTGCCAGGCGGCTTCAGTTGGTTCATCGGGATGAAAGTTGAAGCGATGAAGCGAATAAAGCGATGAAGCCCTTCGAGCAGTGACGCCAATGGCAGAGGAGGATAGCGGCAATGATGATGAGAATCGTCTGGTGGATCGGCAAATGGGCGTTGGCAGCACTGGTGGTCAGTATGCTATCGGTGTGGACGACAGCTTATATTGTGAATAGCTATGTCGGCAGCTTTATTAAGCAGTACAATCTCCCTGTTGAGCCGCCGAAGCTGGCACTCTCGGGTGTATGGGGCAGTCTGTGGGGTGGCTCCGCGGCAAGCGGCAAGCAGCCGAGTGAGACGGCCGAGGGGGGAGCAGGGGCTGCGAGCAAGGAAGCAGCTAACGGAGGGCGGAGCGGCAGCACAGGGGGGCAGAAGAGCAGCACAGGAGGGCAGAGGAGCGACGCTGGGGGAGCTGACGGGGCTGACGAGGCTGTAGAAGACCAGGCGTCAGCAGGAGAGAGTACCCGGGAAGCTCATTCGGGTGCCGCTGGCGCCACGAATGAAGAGAGTGGCGAGGGCAGCAATGGCACGGAGTCGACTGGTGATGCGGCAGCGCAGAGTGCTGGCGAGGAGGAGCCGCCGCTGTCGATCGAGTTCGGAGCGGGCAGTGGAACGAAGGCTAATTCGGGTGCAACGGCAGCGGATGGGGCCAGCAGCAGCCGGGGCGAAGGTGTGCCGGGAGTGGGAGAGCAGGAGCTTGACGGATCGGACCCGCTCGTCCTGTCGGCGGATGAATTAGTGCAGACTAAGGGGCAGATCAGCGCTGAGGATAAGCAGAAGATGTTCGCCATCATAGCCGAGCGTCTGCCGCAGCAGGCATGGCAGACCATCTCTCTATACATGGAGGACGGGCTCACAGAGAGCGAGCTGCAGGACATCCAGCAGATCGTGGCGCAGCACTTAAATGATGAGGAATATCAGTCCTTAATGGAGATTCTAAAAAAATATTAATCTTTCTCTTTCCCTCAAGCGGTTGAACATCTTGTTTGGCGTGTGATAAAGTAGAGCACAGGGTGACAAGAAATGGTGAATTTAACCTATTGATTTTGTCGAAACCTTAGACTTTACTAGATTATGCGTTAAGAAGGAGCAGATCATGGCCGTTTTCAGGGATAAACATCCATTGCGGAAAGTAGGACAATGGTTGCAGACCAGCTTTCGCAAGCTAGGCATGAAGGATATGAAGATCAAGGGGAAGACAGGCAAGGATGGTGCGGAGGGGCAGGTACTGACTATTGCTGGCCGCCGCAAGCCCTATCTGATTGCAGCGGGCGTAATGGCCTTGCTGGCGATCGCGGGCTTTACAACACAGCAATACATTTCCGCTAATACGATAGATTATTATCTTGTATATAGAGATGGCGAGCAGCTTGGAACGATCGACAATCCGCAGCAGGTGGACGAACTGCTCGCAAGCAGGAAGCAGGAGGTTGAGCAGCAGCATCCGGGGCTGCAGATGGTGATGGAGACCGGTACGCTGGATTATGTCCCGCAGAGTGGATTCAAGGCACAGCCTGAGAGCGAGCAGACGCTGCAGAAGCTGGGAGGTCTGCTGGACTTCCATGCAGTTGGCGTCGAGGTACGAGTGGAGGGCAAGCTGATCGGCATCGCCGCAGACCAGGCGGCAGCCGATCGGGTGCTGGAGAAGATACAGGCGCAATATGGTACACAGAGCGCTGGCAAGAGCGGTATGAAGGTGAAGGCGCTTGCCTTCGATGACAGCCAGGCACAGGTGGAGTCGAAGGAAGTGACGAAGGTGGAGTTCGTCGAGGACATCGCTACTGGAGAGATCAGCATCTCGCCTGAGCGCGTCACCGACGAGGAGGAGCTATACAAGCGGCTGACGCAGGGGACGAACAAGCCGACCAAGTATACGGTGCAGGAGGGTGACTGTGTAGGCTGCATCGCCTCCAAGTTCGATATTTCCCGTCAGGTGATCTACCAGAACAACCCGTGGATCGAGGATGATATTATTCGGGTAGGCGATGAGCTCGATCTGACGGTGATTCAGCCTGCGGTGACGGTGCAGACAGAGGAGATCGTCAAGGAGACGGAGAAGGTCGAGCCGCCGATCACGATCCAGAAGAATGATGAGATGCGCGAAGGCGAGTCGAAGGTAGTGACCGAGGGCAAGCCGGGCAAGAAGCTGGTGACGTATAAGCTTGTGAAGCAGAATGGCTACCTGATGAGCGAGGAGGTAACCGGCGAGGAAATTCTGGAGCCGGCTGTGCCGTCGGTTATCATCAAGGGAACCAAGGTGGTGCGTGGCGAGGGCAGCGGCAAGTTCGCGTGGCCAGTGAGCAGCGCCAAGGTATCCAGCTCCTTCGGCAAGCGCTGGGGGCGTCAGCATAAGGGGATCGACATTACCGGCAGCAAATCAATCCTGGCGTCCGATGAGGCGGTTGTGGAGTTTGTCGGACAGAAGAATGGCTACGGCAATGTGGTGATCCTGAACCATCAGAACGGATTCAAGACCTTGTACGGACATCTGAGCAGCTATACTGTCAGCAAGGGCGACATTGTAGAGAAGGGCGACCAGATCGGCGTCATGGGCAATACAGGGCGTTCAACCGGAACTCATCTCCATTTTGAGATTCTCAAGGAAGGCGATGCACAGAATCCGCTGAGTTATTTATAAGCGTACAGCACTTATATCTGAATATTATCTTCACTGCTGCGATGTGGCAGTGAAGTCCACTTTAACTCTCCCATAGCGTCTGCTGTGGGGGAGTTTTTAGCGTGCGGGGAATACTCCCCTGGGGACGAAGTGCGAGGTAGCTGATAGAACTTTAATTGGGTGTCGGGACGAAGGTATGTTAAAATAAGAGCAAAATGAAGCAGGGACAGGCGGTGAGGTCATGCATGGAAAAATATTGGTTGTAGACGATGAGCAGCCGATTGCAGATATCATCAAATTTAATCTGGAGAAGGAAGGTCATCAGGTCATCTGTGCGTCAGACGGAGGAGCGGCCGTGCAGTTGGCCTTCGAGGAAGAGCCGGATCTGATCCTGCTCGATCTGATGCTGCCGGTCAAGGACGGGATGGATGTATGTCGCGAGATTCGTACCCGTCTGCAGACACCGATTATTATGCTGACAGCCAAGGATACCGAGCTGGACAAGGTGCTGGGGCTGGAGATGGGTGCGGATGATTATGTCACCAAGCCGTTCAGCACGCGCGAGCTGCTGGCTCGGGTCAAGGCGCATCTGCGCAGACAGCAGAAGACAGCCGAGCTGATGGCGGCCGGGGGCGATGCCCAGGAGGATAAGAGCAAGCAGCCGGAACGCCAGGGGCTGGAGCTGTTCAATCTGTTCATTGATACAGACATGTATGTTGTATATAAGGACGATGAGCCGCTGGATTTGACGCATCGCGAGTATGAGCTGGTGCACTATTTGGCGCGCAATTGCGGCAAGGTGATGACCCGTGAGCATCTGCTGCAGGCGGTATGGGGATTCGAATATTTTGGCGATGTGCGCACGGTTGATGTGACGATCCGCAGACTGCGGGAGAAGATCGAGGATGATCCGAGCCGCCCGGAATATATTCTGACGCGCAGAGGCTTGGGATATTTGATGCGTAATCCAAAGTCGGGAGGCTTCGGGTATCGATGAAGGGCACCCGTATCTTCGGTACGATACAGGTCAAGCTGATTATTATCTATGTGCTGCTGATTCTGATCGGCATGCAGTTGATTGGCGTTTATTTCATCAGTACGATGAAGACATCGCTGATGGAGTCGTTCACCAACAACCTGAACGAGCAGGCCAATATTCTAACCAAGTTCGTGGAGCAGACGCTGTCGCCGTCGACGCAAAGTCCCAATACGACAGATGAGCAGACGATCGGGGATCTGCGCGATATCGTCAGCACGCTGTTCAGTATTAACGAAGCGGAGATTCAGGTGCTCGATGCGAGCGGCAAGGTGCTAACAACATCGATGCCGTCCCATCAATCCTACGTCGGGCGCAAGAACACGACGCTGGCGGTCAGTCGGGCGCTACAGGGGATACGGGACAATGAAGAGGACATTATTAGCGAGGACAATGTTCGCAAGAAGGTCGTCGCCAAGCCGGCATTCCATGATAGCAAGGTCATCGGTGCGGTCTATATTGTCGCTTCGATGAACGGGCTGTATGAGACGATTAATCGTGTAAATGGCATCTTCATGTCCGGGATGCTGATCGCGCTGGGGCTGACAGGCATCCTGAGCGTTCTGCTGGCACATACGATTACGAACCCGATCAAGGGGCTGACTCGCCATGCGACTGCAGTCGCCGAGGGGCGATTCGATCAGCAGGTGCCTGTGCATGGAGATGATGAGATCGGACAGCTAAGCGAGGCCTTCAATGAGATGACTGCGCGGCTGCAGGAGGCGCTGTCGGCCAATGAAGAGGAGAAGGAGAAGCTGGCATCGATTCTGACGAATATGAGTGATGGGGTCATCGCTACGGACGAGCAGGGCGTCGTTGCCGTGACGAACCGCAGAGCGCGTGAGATGCTCGCGATCGAGCAGGGAGAGGGCAAGCCATTGACAGAGCTGCTGGGGCTGGGTGAAGAACGGATGGCTCAGTTGCGCGGCCCGGCAGAACAGGTGATCATGATTCGCAATGAGGGCCCGGAATATGAGCATGACTATACGATGCGGGTGACGTTCACTCCGATTCATCGGCGTGACAAGACGGCGTCGGGAACGATCGTCGTGCTGCAGGATGTGACCGAGCAGGAGAAGCTGGAGCAATCCAGGCGTGAGTTCGTGGCCAATGTATCGCATGAGCTGCGCACGCCGCTGACGACAATCAAGAGCTATGCCGAGGCGCTGGAGGATGGCGCGTTGCAGGAGCAGGAGCTGGCCGGTCGGTTCGTCGGCGTCATCAGCAACGAGGTGGAGCGGATGATCCGGCTGGTTACAGATCTACTCCATCTGTCGCGACTCGATTCGAACCAGGCGCCGCTGCGCCGTCAAGAGACGGATATTGCCGAGATGCTGGAGGAGGTGGCTGACCGCTTCTCCTTCCAACTGCGGCAGAAGTCCATTCATGCGAATGTGCAGGTGAAGCATCCGGTCACAACGGCCTGGCTGGATCGTGATCAGATTGATCAGGTGCTAGATAATCTGGTGTCCAATGCGATCAAGTATACGATGGACGGCGGTCATATCGAAATCTCTGCCGCTATGGCGGATGCTGATTCCATCTCGATCCGCGTCAAGGATACGGGGATTGGCATTCCTAAGAAGGATCTGAGCCGTATCTTCGACCGTTTCTACCGTGTGGACAAGGCGCGGTCGCGCAATATGGGCGGCACAGGGCTTGGTCTGTCCATTGCCCGGGAAATTATCAAGGCGCACGGGGGCACCATCTCGCTCGACTCTGAATGGAATGAAGGCACGGTCGTTGCCTTTACTTTACCTACGATGCAGGAGAGGGGCGGCGTGTCATGATCGAGAAAATCAAGACCGGCGTATTGGCCTTCCTCGTCGTGCTAAGCCTGCTGCAAAGCTACTTTCTTGCTTATAGCTTCCCAAGTCTGGGCACGATCGTCTCCACCGAGCAGGATTATGTGCAGACCGAGAAGATCGGACAGGAGGAGCGCGTAGAGAACCTGATCTTCCCTGAGGACATCGTGCTGCATCTCGGGGGGGATAAGCATACGGTACTGTATCCCGACACCGAATTCTATAACCGTATCCTGGAGAGGCTGCGCGGCCGCGAGTTCAAGAGCTTCGAGCGCAATCTGCGCAATGTGCAGGACTGGGACACCATCCGCAGCCAGGAGGTAGGGCTTGAGCTTCGCTTCGGCTACGGCGTTCCGGTCGAGCTGCTGCAGAAGATGATGAAGCTGGACGGCGATCTGATGTTCCTTAATGATCAGATTGATCGCATCTGGATCTATCGAATGAAGGATCGCGAGGAAGTACGAGTCTACTTCTTCAGTTCAGTGACGAGCATGGTGTATGAATCGATCCGGGCTGACCTGACGATCAGCGATGTCCAGGAGTATGCGGGATATGGAGAGTATTGGCCGTCTTATGCCACAGCGGATGGCGAGCTGTACCTGCCGCTGCGTCCGCTGGAGGCCATCGAATCGGTCATCCACTATGAGACGTATTCGCCAGAGCAGATGCAAAAAAATCTGTTCTTCGATCCGAGCAGTACCCGCACGATCGAGGATCGGAGCGGCACACAGATCTATACGGACGGCAAACGAGGCATGCAGGTGGAGCAGGACGGTCAGTGGATCAAATTCACGGACCCTGTCGCGGCCGCCAGTACGAAGGATGTGCTGAGCAGCAATGTCTACTCGGCGATCTCGTTCATCAATCAGCATGGCGGGTGGGACGGGCTGCATCGATTCGTCAACCCGGAGCCGGAGGACAGCGGGCGGCTGGAGTTCCGTCAATATTATCAATCGCTGCCGATCCTGAGCCTGCCGAGCTTCCGCTTCGGGCTGATGGAGCTGGCGGTACAGCAAGGGATTGTCACGGAATATGAGCGGTCGCTCATGACGATTGCCAGCGGCAAGGCCGAGAAGGTGGTTCGCTACCTGCCAGGGGGCGAGCAGTTGAAGCAACTGGTGTCGGCCTACGATCGACGCGCCGAGGTCGAAGCGGTCTATCCGGCACTGCGGCCTTCGCTAACAGGGGGCAAGCAGTTGCGGCTCACTCCGGTGTGGGCAGTGCGGCTGCAGGACGGCACAACGGAGGTACTCGGCGAGGCGCTG
>Ga0160502_100311_pt1 | contig 42519 bp, 44 predicted proteins | sample DIDnMG_14_FD_108237 | JGI IMG/M metagenome (GOLD analysis project Ga0160502, IMG submission 108237) | Enriched soil microbial communities from UW Madison campus, WI, USA - DID2933_E24_Xylan MG | ecosystem: Environmental > Terrestrial > Soil > Unclassified | place: USA: Madison, Wisconsin... | reverse complement strand
ATCTAAACAAGCTGTTGCTTACCGTGAGGTTTCTCTTTTATTAAGAAGACCACCGGGACGTGAGGCTTACCCTGGAGACGTTTTCTACTTACACTCTCGTTTATTAGAGCGTGCTTGTAAAGTAATTGCTGATGATGGTATTGCTAAAAACATGAACGATTTACCAGATTCTATCAAATCTATCGTAAAAGGTGGTGGTTCATTAACTGCTTTACCAATTATCGAAACTCAAGCTGGTGACGTTTCTGCATATATCCCAACAAACGTAATCTCTATTACAGATGGTCAGATTTTCCTTGATGGAGATTTGTTCAACTCTGGGGTTCGTCCTGCAATTAACGTAGGTATTTCTGTATCTCGTGTTGGAGGTAATGCTCAAATTAAATCTATGAAGAAAGTTTCTGGAACTTTAAAATTAGATCAAGCTCAATTCCGTGAATTAGAAGCTTTCGCTAAATTTGGTTCTGACTTAGATTCTGTTACTTTAAACGTAATTGAAAAAGGTAAAAGAAACGTTGAAATCTTAAAACAAGGTTTAAATGATCCTTATACAGTTGAAAACCAAGTAGCTATTATCTACGCTGGTTCTAAAAACTTATTAAGAAACGTTCCTGTAAATAAAGTAAAAGAATTTGAAGCTGATTTCTTAGCTTACTTAAACAGTAAACATAAAGATACGCTTAATGCTTTAAAAGCTGGTAAATTTGATGACAGCATCACTGATGTTATCGAAAAAGCAGCAAAAGAAGTTTCAGCAAAATATAACTAATTAGATAATTCGTTAATTAGATAATTAGAAAATGAAAAAACATTCTTCTAATTATCTAATTTTCAATTGTCACATTTTCTAAATAATAGATGGCAAATTTAAAGGAAATCCGTAATAGAATTACTTCCGTTTCATCGACGATGCAGATTACATCGGCTATGAAAATGGTTTCTGCTGCAAAGCTGAAGAAAGCACAAGATGCAATCACTGCAATGCGTCCTTATGCCGAGAAATTAACGGAGTTATTGCAAGATCTTTCTGCTACACTTGAAGGTGAAGTAGGAGGAGATTACACTACACAACGTGAAGTAAAAAAAGTATTGCTAGTTGCGATAACTTCTAACAGAGGTTTATGTGGTGCTTTCAATTCAAATATTATTAAAGAGATTAAAAATCGTACTGATTTTTATGCTGGAAAACAAGTTGATGTTTTTGCAATTGGTAAAAAAGGAAACGATTCTTTAAGCAAAACTCATAACGTTCACGGTCACCATAATGCAATTTTCGATAACTTAACTTTTGAAAATGTTGCTGGAATTGCAAATAATTTGACTGAGAAATTTTTATCTGGAGAATACGACAGAATTGAGTTAGTTTACAATCAGTTTAAAAATGCTGCGACTCAAATTGTTCAAACTGAGCCGTTTTTACCGTTAGCACCTATCAATACTGATGCAGCGGCTTCTACTGGAGATTATATTTTCGAACCATCAAAAGAAGAAATCGTTTTGACTTTAATTCCTAAGTCTTTAAAAACGCAATTGTATAAAGGAATCCGTGATTCATTTGCTTCTGAGCATGGAGCACGTATGACTGCAATGCATAAAGCAACAGATAATGCAACTGAATTAAGAAACCAACTGAAATTAACTTACAACAAAGCCCGTCAGGCTGCGATTACAAGTGAAATTTTGGAAATTGTTGGTGGAGCAGAAGCTTTAAACGGATAATTTATTCCGTAATATATAAAAAGAAAAGCCAGCATTTGCTGGCTTTTCTTTTTATTGGAAGTTTTATTCTTTTTTAAAAATAATTTTTTATAAAATGGTGATTCTCAAATTATAGTTAAGTTGAGAATCACTACCATTTTATAAAAAATTGACAGATAACTCTGTGTGCTTTGTCTTTCATGGGAACAAACTAGCTTTATTAATCCCAATGCTCTGTTTTTTAAGGGTTACATTTCAGCAGAATCAATCCCTGTGCTTTGTCTTTTATGGGAACAAACAAGCTTTATTAGTCCCAGTGCTCTGTTTTTATTAGGGTTACACACAGCTGAATCAATCCCTTATGCTTTGTCTTTTGTGGGAACAAACAAGCTTTATTAGTCCCAGTGCTTCCTTTTTTATAAGGGTTGTATCTAGCTTTCTCAATCCCTGTGAAACAAATTTATGCAGAACTCTTAAAAAAATGTTACATAATTTTCTGTCATATTTTATATATTTCACATGTTGTTGTGTGTTAATTATGTAACTGTTAACTAAATTGTTAAGTAATTTTGATTATAATAAATAGCAAAATTTATGAATCTATATATAAAAGAACTATCTATAATTTCTGAAATGTTAGCTGAAATTGAAACGATAAAATTTCTTTATCCTAATTGAGTTTAGAAAAATATGAATCTTATCTTTTAGAAATGATACCGCATAATTACACTCAAATTGCAGTCTTTGAAAATGATTTTTGTGTAGGATTAACAGGTTGTTGGCCGGCTACAAAATTGTGGACTGGAAAATATCTTGAGATTGATAATTTTGTTGTAAATCCTGATTATAGATCAAGAGGCATTGGAAAAATGCTTACTGATTATGTAGAGAAAAAAGCTAATGAATTAAACTGTAGCAGTATCGTTCTCGATGCTTTTACAGGAAATTTTACTGCTCACCGATTTTATTACAATCAAGGATATGCACCAAGAGGATTTCATTTTGTCAAAATTTTAGATGAAAAGAAAATGACTGTTTAAAAACAAACATAAGTTTTCTTTATTGCATCAACAAAAGCACCATTAAACAAAAGAAATGGTTATTTTTGTCTTACAAACATTATTAGAATTATATTTTGGGATTATATAAAAATCTATTCAAGCAAACGGCAATTTACGGACTGGCGACAGTTTTACCGAGAATGCTAAGTTTTTTATTAGTGAGATTATATACAGGAATTTTACCTACTGCTGAGTATGGTGAAGTGTCGATCGTATTGTCTTGGATGGTTTTCTTTAACGTAGTTCTTTCCTACGGAATGGAAACCGCATTTTTTAGATTTTACAGTGCAGAAGAAGATAAGAAAAATGTAATTGCAACCTCTACGATTTCAATATTTTGGACTTCAATTCTATTTCTTTTTGCAGGTTTAATTTTTAGAAATACATTGGCAAGTTTAGCAGAAGTCGATGTACAATATATTACTTATTCGGTATGGATTTTAGTTTTAGATGCATTGGTTTTAATACCGTTTTCTAAACTTAGAGCCAATCAAAGACCTATTGTTTATGCAGCAATTAAAATTGGAAACGTTGTTATAAACTTATTACTGAATATATTTTTCTTGATGTATCTTCCAAAATTAGCTGCGTCAAACCCGAATTCTGTTTGGGATAATTTATATGTAGAGAATTTCCAAATCGCTTATATTTTCATTGCTAATCTTTTGGCAAGTTTGGCAACATTCATTGTGCTTTCGCCAAATTATCTTTCGCTTGGACGAAAATTCGATCCAATTCTTTGGAAAAAAATGATGAAATACGGGCTTCCTATTTTGGTTGCCGGTTTGGCTTTTGCCGTAAATGAGCATTTCGATAAAATTCTTTTAGGATATTTACTCCCTGAAAATTTAGCAAAATCTGAAGTTGGAGCATATTCTGCTTGTTACAAATTAGGATTGTTTATGGTTCTTTTTGCAACAGCTTTCAGATTAGGAATCGAGCCTTTCTTTTTTAGTCATGCAAAAAATGAAAATGCTCCGCAAACTTACGCCGTTATTACTAAATACTTTGTGATTCTTGGATCACTAATTTTATTAGGCGTTATCGTTTTTGCAGACTTTTTAAAATATTTATTATTAGATAACAAATCGTATTGGGAAGCCATGAAAGTTGTGCCATTAATTATTTTGGCAAATTTCTTTTTAGGAATTTACAACAATTTATCAGTGTGGTATAAACTTACGGACAAGACAAAAATTGGAGCTTACATTTCTATTGTAGGTGCAATTGTTACTTTAATTTTAAATTATCTTTTAATTCCGAAGTACAGTTACTATGGTTCTGCGATTGCAACTATTTCGGCTTACGGAAGCATGATGCTTATTTCTTATATTTTAGGAAATAAATATTATCCAATTCCTTATGACATGAACAAAATTGGTGCTTATTTAGGTGTTTCAATATTATTTTCCATTATCTCATTTTACGGATTTAGAGAAAAATATTATGTTGGAATTCCACTTCTTTTAGTGTTTATGTACATGGTTTACCATTTTGAAAAAGATACTATTAAAGGAATAATGAAGAGAAAATAAGAGGCGTTAAAAAATTTTATATTTAAAAATGAAAATTCAAATTATCAATAAATCACAACACGATTTACCAAATTACGAAACTATTGCATCTGCAGGAATGGATTTGCGTGCCAATATAACAGAATCAATTACGTTAAAACCTTTAGAAAGAACGATTGTAAAAACAGGACTTTTTATTGAATTACCAATTGGTTATGAAGCGCAAGTAAGGCCAAGAAGCGGTCTGGCTGCAAAAAAAGGTGTAACTGTTTTGAATTCGCCAGGAACTGTTGATGCAGATTATAGAGGAGAAATAGGAGTAATTTTAGTAAATTTATCTAATGATGATTTTGTAATTGAAAACGGAGAGAGAATTGCACAGCTGATTATTGCAAAACATGAAAGAGCAGAATGGATTGAAGTTGAAACACTTTCAGAAACGTCAAGAGGTGAAGGAGGCTTTGGAAGCACAGGCGTGAAATAAATTTCTGTAAAGAAAATAATGAAAAAAGAAAGACCAAACCCAATGAAGATTTTTTAAAATCTTCCCATAAAATCAAATAAAAAAAAATGAAGATAATTGTGCCAATGGCGGGCCGTGGATCGAGATTGAGGCCACATACATTAACGGTTCCAAAACCGTTAATTCCAGTTGCTGGAAAATCGATTGTACATCGTTTAGTTGAAGATATTGCCAAAATATTAAAAGAACCAATTGAAGAAGTTGCATTTATCTTAGGAGATGAAGCTTTCTTTGGAGATGATGTTGTAGCAAGTTTAGAAGATTTAGCAAAAGGATTAGGAGCAAAAGCTTCAATCTACCGCCAAGATCAACCTTTAGGAACTGGCCACGCGATTATGTGTGCGAAAGAATCTCTTTCAGGACCAGCCGTAATTGCTTATGCGGATACTTTAATTAGAGCAGATTTCGAATTAGATCCAGAAGCTGATGCTGTAATCTGGGTAAAACAAGTAGATCAGCCAGAAGCTTTTGGTGTGGTAAAATTGAACCAGAATAATGAAATTATAGAGTTGGTTGAAAAACCAAAAGAGTTTGTAAGCGACTTAGCAGTTATCGGAATTTATTATTTTAAAGAAGTTGGAATTCTAAGAAATGAACTTCAAAATGTTTTGGATAATAATATTCAGAATGGTGGCGAATACCAGATTAATGATGGTATCAAAGCAATGATAGCAAACGGAAAAGTTTTCAAAACAGGAAGCGTTGACGAATGGATGGACTGTGGTAACAAAGATGTTACTGTTGAAACCAATACAAGAATGTTAGGCTTTTTACACAATGACGGCGAGCACTTAGTAGATTATGGTGTAACTTTAGAAAATTCAACAATTATTCCTCCGTGCTACATTGGACAAAATGTTGTTTTGAAAAACACTACAATCGGACCAAATGTTTCGCTTGGAAATGGTTGTCATGTAACAGACAGTACAATCAAAAACAGTTTGATTCAAACGTATTCTCAAATTAAAAATGCTAGCCTTGATAATGCAATGATCGGAAATCATGTAAGTTATGATGGTAAATTTACAAGCATTAGTATTGGGGATTATGCTGTTTTAGAATAAAATAAAAATTAAGAAAGTTTCGTTTTGTTTTAAATGTAATTTTTAGAAATGATCAGAAAAAGAGTTTTTACAGTTTTATTTTTTGCTTTGTTTAGCACTTCATTTTCGGTTTTTGCACAAACAGAACCCGAAGATATTGCTATGGCAACAGATGAATATCAAGACTCATTTTATGAATCGTTAAAACAAAAAGGAATTGAAAATTATGATAAAGCTATTGTGTCATTGGAGAAGTGTATCAAGCTAAAACCCAATGACGCAGTTGCTTATTTCGAATTAGGGAAAAATTATCTGTCGCTTAAACAATACCAAAATGCACAAGATGCTTTTGAAAAAGCGACACAGCTTGATCCTAAAAACAAATGGTTTTGGCTTGGAATTTATGATGTAAGTTACGAGACAAAAAACTATCCGCTGGCAATTGAAATTATTCAGAAAATAATTGTTTTTGACGAAGAGTACAAAGACGATTTGATTTCGTTATACATGATTACCAATCAGTATGATAAAGCGCTGATTGCGATAAATGAAATGAATGATAAGTTCGGAAAATCTTCTGATCGAGAAATTTATAAAGCGCAGATTTTATCGCAGGGAAAATATCAGAATGCTGAAATTGATAATCTAATTCAGCAGATTAAAAAAGATCCGAAAGAAGAATCCAATTATTTGAATCTTATTTTATTGTATTCAAAAAACAATGAAAATGATAAATCGCTTGAAGTAGCAAAACAGTTGGCAAAAGAAATTCCGAATTCAGAATGGGGACAGGTGAGTTTGTTCAAAACTTATTTAGATGCAAATCAAGCAGATAAAGCAATAAAATCGATGAATGTGATTTTGGCAAGTTCAAAAATTGATTCAAAAATCAAACACAGAACTTTGAATGAATTTTTGATTTATGTAAATAAAAATCCACAGTATTCTGCCGATTTAGAAAAAGCTATTTCTTATTTTGACAATGATAAAGATGTTGATGTTGCTAAAGAAATTGGAAAGTTTTATCACAGCAAAGGTCAGTTTGAAAATGCAATTAAATATTATGAAAAAGATTTAAAAGCAAATTCAGATACTGATCTTGAAACCAATATGTTACTGCTAGAAGCGTATGCGCAGGCAAAACAATTTGAACCCATGACAAAAAGAGCCATGATGCTGATTGAAGTTTATCCGAGTCAGGCTCAGTTTTATTACTTTGCAGGTTTAGGAAGTAATCAGCAAAAGCAATTTAAAAATGCAAAAACCGTCTTAGAAATGGGTCTTGATTATGTGGTGGATGACGTAAAATTAGAATCAAATTTTAATATTCAATTAGGAGAAGCTTACAATGGATTAGGAGATGCAAAGAAAAAAGAGGAATACTTTTTGAAGGCAAATGAAGTATTAAAAAAGAAAAAATAAAAGAAGAATGCAGATGAAAAAATATATATCAATACTAGTATTGTCTATTGCTGTAATTTCATGTAAGTCGAAAGCAGTAGCAGTACAAGGAAGTACAAGCCAGACAGTTGCACCAAAAGAAGACAAAAAAGTAATCGAAAAACATTATGATAACAAATTAGATTTTTCTACTTTATATATAAAAGCAAGTGCAAAATATGTTGATGAAAAACAAAGTCAAAATGTTACTGCTGAAATCAGAATTGAAAAAGATAAACAGATTTTAATTAGCGTTCGTTTCTTAGGAATTACAATGGCTAAAGCCTTAATAACACCTTCTGCAGTAAGTTATTATGAGAAAATAAACGGTACTTATTATGAAGGAGATTTTACAAGTTTGAGCAAATGGTTAGGAACTGATTTAGATTATAGTAAAGTTCAGAATCTTTTGGTTGGAGAGGCTTTTGATGATTTAAGAAAAGGAAAATATACACAAACAATTGTAGATAATCTTTTCAGACTGGATGAAGAAAAAGATGCTAATTTGAAGAAAACCTTCTTCTTAGATGGTGAAAAATATTTAGTTCAAAAAGAAGAAATTTCACAGCCATCAGAAAACAGAACATTACAAATTGCATATTCTGACAGTAAAAATTTCGATCAGGGAACACTTCCAACAAGTATCGAAATTAATGCAGTACAGCCAAAAGGAAAAACAAATATAAATTTGAATTATAACAATATTTCATTTAATGAAGAACTTTCTTTTCCGTATAGCGTTCCAAGCGGTTATAAAAAAGTTACAATTAAGTAAATTTGCAAAAATAAAAATAGAAACATGCCAAAATTTCTCCTAACTCTAGTTTTAATTTGTGCCACTACGTTTGTATGGGCGCAGGATTCTCAGCAAGAAAAACTGGAGCAGCGTAAAGCTCAAATTCAGCAGGAAATCAGAGATAACGAAAAGATGCTTCAGTCTGTTCGAAAAAAAGAGAAATCTGCTGTGAATGAATATTTAATTCAGGCAAACAAAATAAAACTAAAAGAGAAATTAATTAATACTACGGCAAAACAAGAAAGACTGATTAGTAACGATATGTATATTAATCAAGTTCAGGTAAATAAACTTAAAAAAGAACTAAAAGTTTTAAAAGAAGATTATGCTGTGATGATTTTAAAATCATACAAAAGCCGTTCTGAACAGAGCCGTGCAATGTTCATTTTATCTTCTGAAAGTTTTTTACAAGCTTATAAAAGAGCACAATACTTAAAGCAATATACTGCCTTCAGAAAAAATCAAGGTATTGAAATTCAGTCAAAAACGGCTCAGTTAGTTGATTTTAATGCTAAACTTGACGGACAAAGACAGGTAAAAAAGAAGATAATTGCTGAAAATCAGAAAGAGAAAGTTTCTCTTGAAGCAGAGAAAAAAGAGCAGCAAAAATTAGTTAATTCGCTTAAAAAAGATAAAAATAAGATTGCGGCTGATATTAAATCAAAGCAAAAAGAGTCAAAAGCAATTGATGCAAAAATCAAAGACCTTATTCGTGAGCAAATCAGGAAAGCAAATGAAGAGAGAAGAAGAAAAGTAGAAGAAGAAAGACAAAGAATAATAGCTGAGAACAAGAAAAAAGGTGTTGAGACTAAGGATGCTGATTTGCCAAAACCGCCACCGCCTGCCTCTTCAGACAGAATTGAATTAACACCTGAAGGTAAAATTTTAGCTGCTGATTTTAAAGCGAACAGAGGAAAGTTGCCTTGGCCGGTTGAAAAAGGATTTATATCTCTTGGTTATGGAGATAACCCTCACCCGTTGCATCCATCAATTACAGTACACAATTCTGGAGTTGAGATTACTACAGAAGATGGTGCAACAGCTCGTGCGGTTTTTGAAGGAACTGTGTCAAAAGTTATTGCATTGTCGCCAGTAAACAGAGCAGTTTTTATTCAACATGGTGATTATTTTACTGTCTATCAAAATCTTAGTTCTGTATCGGTTGAACAAGGCGATAAAGTAAAAGTTAAACAAAGCCTTGGAAAAGTAAGAACAAGTGGAGATACAGGAAAAACAATTATTAAATTCCTTATCCTTCAAAATACTTCATACAACAATCCAGAAGGATGGTTGCAAGGTAGATAAAAATTTAAGGGAGCATTATTTAGCTCCCTTTTTTATTCAATTATAATTTAATCGTATTGTTCTATTAAATATTTTATGACATCAGTAGTTGTTACAATTCCTTTGAGTTCACCTTTATCAACAACAGGTAGAGCATGAAAATCTTCTTTTGCAAAAATCTCTGCCAAATCTCTTATTATTGTATCAGATGATACTGTTTTCGGTTTCGAAGTCATAACCTGAGAAATAGTTAGCATTTCTAGTATCGCTTCATCGGCATTTTGCTGACCTTCAAATAAAGCTCCAAAAGTTAATCGGTTAATATCTGTTCGGCTGATAATTCCAATTACTTCTTTACCCTTTACAATCGGAATGTGACGAATTGTATTTGCTTTTAATTTTTCGACTACTGTTTTAAGATCATCTTTTTCGTTTGCAGTCACTACGGTTTTTGTCATAATATGACTGATTGGTTCTCTTTTTTTCATAATATTTTGGCTTTTATTTTATATTAAAGATGTAAAATATTTCAGACAATAAATATGATTTTTATCATCTTTAAATAGTGAAATAGAGAGAATTAAAAAGGAAGAATTGGCTTTATTTAGCAAAAGAAATAAAGTTATTTTGGAGAAAACGATATCAGAATATAAAAATCACTCCATTGTTCATTTGAAATTGTAGAGAGTAAAATTTAAAAGTAGTATTTTTGCAGTATGGAAACAAATAGACAGAAAAAAATAGGCGGTGTTCTTCAGAAAGATCTGGTTGATATCTTGCAAGGTGAAGTGAGAAAAAACGGAATTACTAATTTGGTAATTTCAGTATCCAAAGTAAGTGTAACTACAGATTTATCTGTGGCGACAGTATATTTAAGCATTTTTCCGCAAGAAAAAGCCAAAGAAACTTTAGAGGCAATAAAAACCAATACAACTTTAATCAAACATGATTTATCACAGCGTGTGCGTTTGCAGTTGCGTCGTGTTCCAAATTTGGTATTCTTTATAGACGACTCTCTAGATTACATCGAGAAAATCGACAATGCGCTTGCAGATAAAGAAAACCCAATAGAAAATCGTGATCTTTTAGAAAAAAGAAGAAAGTCATAATTTGAATTTTCCTTTATACATAGCCAAACGTTATATTTTTAGCAGCAGTAAAAACAATGCTATAAATATCATTAATCGTATTGCCAGCATGGGAATCATTGTTGGTACGATGGCTTTGTTCGTAGTTTTATCTGTTTTCAGTGGACTTAAAGTTTTTAGTCTTTCGTTTACAAATGAAATAGATCCAGATTTAAAATTGGTAAGTACGTATGGAAAGTCTTTTTTACTTACTCCCGATCAGGAAAATCAGATTAAGAAAATCAACGGCGTTGCTTCTTATACCAAAATAATAGAAGAGCGTGTACTGTTTTTATTTAAAGACAAACAGCAAGTTACTTATTTAAAAGGAGTTGATAGCTTATATCCAGTTGTTAATGATATCAAGAAAAAGCTATTTAATGGACAATGGCTAAAACCAGATAGTTTTCAGGTTGTCATTGGTTATGGTTTATCTCAAAATTTCTCTATGGGAATTCTTGATTTTGAAAACCCACTTCAGATTTTTGCACCAAAACCAGGAAAAGGAGCAATCGATAATCCCGAAGAAGCTTTCAATAAAACAGATGTTTTACCCGTTGGAATTTATTCAATCAGCGAAGATCTGGATTCAAAATATGTATTTGCAGATTTAGGATTAGTACAGGAATTACTAATGTATAAACCAAATCAGATTTCTGGAATTGAATTTAAATTAAAAGAAAATGCTGATGAAGCTTCAGTAACCGCGCAGCTTAATTCTATTTTTAAAAATAAAATCACTTTAAAAAATAGAGCGCAGTTAAATGAGTCTTTGTATAAAATGCTTAATACAGAGAATATTGCGGTTTACTTAATTTTTACTTTAGTGATTATCGTGGCACTTTTTAATTTGATCGGAGCATTAATTATGATGATTTTAGAAAAGAAAGGAAATCTTAAAACCCTTTTCAATTTAGGAACAGATATCAGTCATCTTCGAAAAATATTCCTGCTTCAGGGAACATTATTAAGTGTTTTTGGCGGCTTAATCGGACTTGTTTTAGGCGTAATTCTCGTTATTCTTCAACAGCAGTTTGAACTTATAATGATCACGCCAACTCTAGCTTATCCAGTAGTTTTTACTGTAGAAAATGTTTTAATTGTAATGACAACTATTATTTCATTAGGTTTTGTTGCTTCACTAATTGCAAGCAGCCGCGTTAGTAAAAAACTACTTGATTAATAACTGCTTAAGAAATATTAATTATATTTACCGCCTTAAAAAACTACAGCATATGATTGTTTCTGCCTAATCCTAATTTTATTTAGAATAATTAGGATACTTACGTTTACTTTTTTTTAGTTCAGATATAAATACATCTGAACCAATTTTATCATTTATCCTAAAATATCATGACAGAAACAACTATAAAGAAAAGCTTCTTTTCTAAATTTTTTACCACTTTAAAACAAGCCTTAAAAGGCGACGAATCTTTTGATTATACTTCTGGAAGTATTAAAAAAGCCGTAATTCTATTGGCCATTCCGATGGTTTTAGAAATGATGATGGAATCGGTTTTTGCTCTGGTTGATTTGTATTTCGTTGGACATTTGGAACACAGCAGTTTTGCCATTCAGACTGTTGGTTTAACTGAATCGGTATTGACTGTAATTTATTCTCTAGCAATCGGAATGAGTATGGCAGCAACCGCAGTCGTAGCAAGACGAATTGGAGAAAAAGATCCTGTCGCTGCAGCGAAAGCTGGAATGCAAGCGATTATTGTAGCATTTGCAATTAACAGTTTGATGAGCATTTTCGGAATTATTTATGCAAAAGATATTTTACTGTTTATGGGAGCATCTGCTGAAGCTGCCGAGCATGGTTTCCGATTTACGCAAATTATGATTGGTTCTAGTTTATGCATTATGCTTTTGTTTTTAATAAACGGAATATTTCGTGGAGCAGGAAATGCGGCAATTGCCATGAAAAGCCTTTGGATTGCGAACATTTGCAATATCATTTTATGCCCTATTTTAATTAATGGTTTCGGGCCAATTCCAGCTTTTGGATTAGTTGGCGCGGCGTTGGCAACGACTATTGGAAGAAGTATTGGAGTTTTATATCAAGTATATCATTTGTTTTTTGGAAACGGGATTTTAAAAATTAAGATTCCATATTTTGCTCCAGATTTTACACAAATAAAAGCATTAGTAAAAATTGCAGCTCCAGGAATTTTACAATTCGTAATCGCTTCTTGCAGCTGGATTTTCTTAGCACAATTAGTAGCAACAACAGGAGGAGACCATGGTTCTGCGGGTTATCAGACAGCTTTAAGAATTATGATGTTTTTCATACTTCCAGCTTGGGGATTAAGCAATGCCGCTGCAACTTTGGTTGGACAGAATTTAGGAGCCAAACAAATCGAACGCGCCGAAAAATCAGTTTATACTACGGCGAGATATAATGTAATTTTCATGGCTTCGATTATGATTATTACTTTGGTTTTTGGACAATATATTATTTCGTTTTTCACAAATGACGATCAAGTAAAAACCATTGCAATTGAAGCATTACAAATTATGAGCATCGGTTTTATTTTCTACGGAATAGGAATGGTTTTAATAAATACTTTTAATGGAGCAGGAGATACCTGGACACCAACCGGAATTAACTTCTTCGGATTTTGGCTGTTTCAAATTCCATTAGCTTTTGTTCTTGCTAAACATTTTAATATGGGACCAACTGGAGTTTTTATTGCTATTCCTGTTGCTGAAACAGCTATTACTTTGGCAGGAATCTTTTTTTATAAAAGAGGAAAGTGGAAAAGAATTCAGGTTTAATAAAAAACTTCAATATCATAAACTTAAATTTGTAAGAAATTTATATTAAATTTGTTTTTATAAAAGGAATTTATAATTACTTAAAAATGAAAAATGAAGATATAATTTTGCCTGATGAATTAAACTATTTAGATAATTGGTTTTGGGATATTATTAGTGAAGCAAATCACGATATAAAAAAATTAAAAGAGATTCTTTGGAATCTGCAGAAGGAAGATATCTACCGTTTTCAAGAGATTTATCTCGATGCGGCAGGTGAATTAAGAGACGAACCATTTACAAATTTCACTGAAGAATCAGAAGATGGTATTGAAGATATTAGTTATTGGGTTGTGAGTAAAGGAAAAGCTTATTATGCAGACATTATAAATAATCCAGAAAAAATACCTTTTTGTGTTGATGGAATGCTTGAGTCTAATTTTGTTTATGTTGCATTTGAGGTATATGAAGAAAAATATAATGAAAGGTTAGACTTATATTAAAAACCGTTTAAATTCTTCATGAAAGATTCCATTCAAAATAAGATTAATAAAATTCAGGAAATTGCGTTAGCCTCAGCTTCTGAAAAAAATGTTTTAGAAAACAGAGATTTTACAGAATCACGTAATACTGACAATTTGACTAAATCAATTCGAAATGCAAAAGAAGCAGAATTATTTTTTTCTGAGTTAAACTCGGCTATTGATCTAGCCAGAAAAAATTCTACAAAAAATGCTTTTGAATAATTTTCGACTTAAAAACATAAAAAAAAGACCTTCAATATTGAAGGTCTTTTTTTGTTTTTAAACAAATTCGTATCCCGCATAAACCTCTTCAATTTCTTTCATAATAGCAAATAAATCTTCAGGTGCATCAGTTGTAACTAATTTTTGTTTGAATTCTTTAAATGAATGAATTCCTTTGAAATAGTTCGTGTAATGACGACGCATTTCTACAATTCCTAAACGCTCGCCTTTCCATTCCATAGACCATTTTAAATGATTTCTAGCAGCTTCAACACGATCAATAACAGTTGGAGCAGGCAAGTGCTCACCAGTTTTAAAATAATGCTTGATTTCGTTAAAAATCCACGGATAACCAATTGCTGCACGACCAATCATGATACCGTCGATTCCGTATTCGTTTTTATAATGTAATGCTTTTTCTGGGCTGTCTATATCGCCATTTCCAAAAATTGGCATTGTAATTCTTGGGTTGTTTTTTACTCGTGCAATGTGTGACCAGTCAGAATGACCTTTGTACATTTGCGCACGTGTTCTAGCGTGGATTGTCAAAGCCTGAACTCCAATATCCTGAAGTCTTTCAGCAACTTCATCAATATTAATTGAGTTTTCATCCCAGCCTAAACGTGTTTTTACCGTAACAGGCAAATCAGTTCCTTTGATAACGGCTTGCGTCAAACGCACCATCAAATCAACATCTTTTAAAACTCCAGCTCCAGCACCTTTACAAACTACTTTTTTTACCGGACATCCAAAATTAATATCCACTAAATCAGGTTTTACAGTAGAAACAATTTTAGAAGACATTTCCATTGCTTCTTCATCACCACCAAAAATTTGAATTCCAACAGGACGCTCGTAATCAAAAATATCCAGCTTCATGCGGCTTTTTATAGCGTCACGAATTAATCCTTCCGATGAAATAAATTCAGAATACATCATGTCAGCGCCATGCGTTTTGCATAATCTGCGAAACGGCGGATCGCTAACATCTTCCATCGGTGCTAGTAATAAAGGAAATTCAGGTAATTCTATGTTGCCAATCTTGACCATCTTCGTAATTTTTTGCAAAATTACAACATTTTAATCGAATTGGCACAATTCGAGTGACAAAGGCTCAAAGTAGCAAAGGGGCAAAGGTTTTTTTATAGTGCTGATTAACAGACTTTGAACCTTTGTCTCTTTGTTACTTTGTCCCTATATTAAGACCTATAATCAAAAAAGCGAATTGGTTTTCGACTCATTGGATTAAAAACTATAGGATTTAAAATCTCTTTTGGAACAAATTCTATTTTTGGAGTTACTCTCAATTTTGCTCTAAAGTGATCTTTTATCTCCTGTAAAAATTCTGGAGATTGATTTTTTACCGCAATTTTAATCAGGATTTCATCTGTACCTAAATCGTTAGTAGAGATTTCAATAAAATGATTTTCGATATTATCAAAACTACTCAAAACATCGTTCATCGCTGGCGGATACAATGTTGTTCCTTTATATTTGATCATTTGTTTTTTGCGCCCAACAACTGGCCCGACGCGTAAAGTATTTCTGCCACAAGCGCAAGGTTCGTCATGAAACTGAACCATATCTCCAGTTTTAAAACGTAATAAAGGCATCGCTTCAATTCCTAAAGTGGTAAAAGTAAGTTCGCCCGTTTCTCCATTTTTTACAGGCTGATTATTTTCGTCTAAAACTTCAACAATAATCAATTCTGGATGATGGTGTCCGCCTTTTCCATGTTCACATTCTGTAAAAGCAGTACTCATTTCGGTAGAAGCATAAGTCGAAAACAACTTAATATTCCATTTATCTGTGATTTTTTTAGATAAAATATTCATTGAAAAATCCTGTTCTCTCAAAGATTCTCCAATGCAAATTGCACCTTTTATGCTAGAATTATTATAATCGATTCCGTGCATTTCGGCGTATTCGATTAATTTTAAAAGGAAAGAAGGAACGGTAATTAAATAAGTCGGATTGTATTTTAAAATAGAATCCCATTGCATTTCTGGAATTCCTGCACCAACACGAATTACGCCCACTTTCAATTTTCGAAGACCTAAAAAATAAGCTAAACCGGCCATAAATTTTCGGTCAATTGTCGTCATTAATTGTACTACATCTCCTTCTGCAATTCCGGCGCAGGCAAATGAAATTGCTTCATTATAAGCCAATCGATCCAAATCAGAATCGGTTAAACCAAAAGTTACAGGATCTCCTAAAGTTCCTGAAGTAGAAGCGTAATCAATAATTTTATGTTGCGGGACGCATAAGAAATCATCGTTGTATTGCTGCAAATCTTCTTTAGTAGTAACAGGTAAATGCTGTAAATCTTCCAGAGTTTTAACTTTGGAAATATCAATATTTTGTCCAGCAAAAAGTCTTTTGTAAAAAGGAGAATTTTCGCTGATGTATACTAAAAGTTCGGCTAATTTTTTTTCTTGAAAAATTTTAATCTCTTCTAAAGAATCTTTTTCTATTGCTGGAATCATTTTAATTTTCTTTTGACTTTTTTTAAATATTTTTCAATCTTTTCTTTATCAGGAACTGTAGTGATTTCGTGACTTAAAGCTTTTTCGAAATTAAGTTTAGCCTGAAGAAATTCCTTTTTTTGGTAAAAGTACAATCCTACCTTATAATATACAACCCAATAATTAGGGTTTAATGCTTGATAATTCTGAAGAAACTCTGGAGAGATCGTTTCTTTTTTTTCCAGAAGCGAATCTATTCTATGATTTTCGATTTTAAATTTTTTAAAATTCTGAAAAGCAGTTGTTTCCAAAAAAGGATCTTTAGCGATATTCAAATCTTCTTTCTGAAACGATTTTGCAACATTTCGGTTTTCACCAAAAATCGAATTTAAATCGTAACAAACAAATTCGCCCAATTGAAATGGATTTGCCGAAACCCAAACTAATTTTTCTTTTGGTTTAAAGATAATTCCGTGATGCGCCAGTAATTGATTAAGTGCTTTTTCATTTCCATAGCCCAAAGAAATATTTTTCAAGCCTTCTTTATTTCGAAGAATTTCTGAAGCAATTTCAGGATTGACTTTTGAATTTTCGGACAGCAATTCTTGCATTCTTTCATAACGATATTGAGAATGACTATTGGCAATTTGTTCCAAATTCCGTTTGTCATTTTGAAAAACTTCGCCTTGAAAATGGTTCGAACAGATCAATTGATCATTATTTGGAACATCATAAATGTCCATTTTATTTGGCGAAACTTCAATCAGAATCGCTTTGTTATCATTGGCGCTTCCAACCATAATTGATTCAGAAACAAATACTTTTCGTTTTTTTGCGATAGCAATTGCTTCGTCCAGATTTTTGGCGTGCTGCAAAATTTCGCGAGTTAAAATCGAAATCGGAGTTTTTGCACTAAACGGAATTTTAGATTTTGAAGCGTTTATAGTAACGGTCAAACCTTCTAAATTCATTCCAGAAACAGCTCCAATCATTCCTGGCCAAGTGACCATCATAAACGGAAATCCTTCTTTTGGTTTGATAAAAGCAACTATTTTATTTTCCGCGAAAGCATCGCTTACATAAAAATCGAAATTTCGCGCCAGAATCAAATTTCCATCTTCCGATTTCTCATTCCAGGCCGCAAAGGAAGAACAGCCAACTAAAGCTAAATCCTGAAGCGCGTGCCCAATATCATGCGCAGCGTGCAGGTATAAACTGCGCTGAAACTGCGGTGCGATATTATCAAATTCGTTCGAAGTGTATTGAGAAACGCCGTAAATTTCGGTTTGGTATTCATCAGGAACATTTAGATATAGTTTCCGATTGTACCATTTTAGAAAATTTCGAAGTAATCTTTGTTGGAATTTTGACGGAATCAAATCGGTTATTTTCGAAAAAAAAATACGCTGCTGTTTATGTAAAAGTGAATCCGTTAACGCACCAGTTGAAAGTCCAATTTTGAGAGGATCGCCTTCAACATATAATTCCCAAAGACCTTGTTTGTTTTTTAAAAGTGAATTTTTTCCAGAAATAAAAATACTATCAGATAATTTGGTGACAACAGGTTTTGTATCATTTAAACCAGTAAGATCTGGTGTGTGTTTTTTTGATTTTGAAGTACCGCACGAAGTCAGCAAGATTAAAAAACCGATGAGGGAAATATAAAGAGTTCGGTTTTTCATAAGGAGACTATTGAGATGCTTTTTTAATTTTTTCCAGCAGATATTCTTTTCCTACAATTTCAGAGCAAGTTATGACCGCTCCAACCGTAACTCCCAAGACACCATGCATATTAATACTTTGGCCTGTAAGATAAAGATTTTCTACCTTAGTTTTAGCAGGAATCATGGTTTTCATCGGATTATTTGAATCTTTAACATATCCGTACATATTTCCGCCGTCTCCGCCAATGTAATCACGATAGGAAAGTGGGGTAGAAGTATGAACCGATTTAATACATTCTTTTATTCCTGGAAATTTTTTCTCGATTTCTTCTAAAAATTTGACTGCTTTTTTAGCTTTGAATTCATCGTAACTTTCGCCTCTTTCATTTTCTTCAAAAGTGGTGTTAAAAGTGTTTTCCCAAGTTTTAACATCATCATATTTCATGTACGTTAAAAACGTCATTCCGTCTGCCCATTCTTCGTCTTTTTTTGACGGATTCATAGAAGCCATAAAAGTTTTTGGCCACGAATTTTTGTCGTATTCATAAGATGTCCAAACATCATGGGCACTTTTAAAATGGTAATAATTATGATTGATGTATTTAAAAGATTTAGGCTTAAAAACGATATACAAACTGAAAGCAGAAAGTACACTTTCAAGATTTTGAATTCTATTGAAAAATGGTTTTCGAAAGTTTTCCTGACCCGCCATTTTCAAAGTCGTTTTAGGTTCGATGTTCGAAATAAAATACGTTCCAGAAACTTCGGTTCCGTCTTTCATTTGTACGGAATTTACCTTTTGGTTTTCGACTTCAATTTTGGTGACTTCTTTATGTTTGAAAAACTCACCGCCATATTTTTTAAGCTGTTTCAGCAATTGCTTGGTAATTTGGCTTCCGCCATTTACACAACGCCACGAACTTTCAATGTATGAATTAACAACAAGCGCATGAACGTAAAAAGGCGATTTGTCAGGAATTCCGGCGTAGAGAAAATTAGAACCTGCTAGGACCGCTTTTAGCTTTTCATTTTTTGTAAAAGAATCGATGGTTTCTTTCGCGTTAATCGTTAAAATTTCATCGGCATATTTTCCCTCAGATTCTAGATTGTAAAGCGGAAATGTTTTGCAGACTGCTTTTATTTTCTGGCAGTAATTTTCGAGATTTTCTTTTTCTTCAGGAAAGAAATGGGTTAGTTGTTCAATGAAATTTTCGAAGCCCTGTGCATGCGGATATTCGGTTTTATCATCGTCAAAAGAAATAATGTCAAAACCATTTTCGTCTAATTTTTTCAGATTTAAATGATCCATTATTCCAATATATTTGAAATATTGATGAAGATTTTGGCCCTCGCCTAAACCTCCGATATAATGAATTCCAGTATCAAAAATGGTTTTATCTCTTACGAAAGTCTGAAGATTTCCGCCATATTGATTGTTTTTTTCGAGTACACAAACGCTGTAGCCTTCTTTTGCCAGAATAACAGCAGAAACCAATCCGCCTAAACCGCTGCCAATTATAACTACATCGTACTGTTTTTTCATTGTTTTTTCTTTAAAACGATTAAAGCATTTTCTTCAGAAACAATTTCAAAATCCTTTAACTGATTTTTTAAACGAGAACAATTCACTAAAATTATAGAAGAAACGGCAGAAATTACTTTTTCGATTTCCTCTTGATAACTTTCGTCAGATATTAAAAGTATATCGTAATGGTTTTCAGGTGCCAATTCTAATTTTTCGAGATAAATTATTTTTCTCTTTTTAACTAAATAATTTGTTTTGGCAACCAGTAATTTTTCTTCATCACTTATAAAAGAAAGTATTTTTCGTTGTGGTTCCTGCAAGGCTAGCAAAACATCCAGTTGTCCGTAATCGCTTCCTAAATGAAGGAGTTTTACCTTTTGCGGAATATGTTTGTTTAAGCTGTAATACGTTTCAAGATTCTGTTTTACATCTTTTTTTACGCTATTTCCAATTTCGATTTCTTTATAATCATTACTGTTAATTAGCATTGTTTTAAAATAATCTGGACCTTCAAGTTCTTGCCTTATTTTGCGATATTCCGCTTTAAAGAAAGAACTTATTTGTTTGGTTCTTTCGGTATAATTAGTTCCAAATGAAAGATTTTCTGGCGTGATTCTTTCTAAAATTGTAACCGTTAATTTTCCGTGATGAATTACAAAATCGCCTTTCGGAATTAATTCTGAAGCACCATGAATCACAACAGGAACAATGTCTATATTAAATTCTTCAGCAAGGAAAAAAGCACCTTTGTGAAATCTTTTTACAACATTACTTTCTGATCGAGTTCCTTCCGGAAAAACCATTAACGAATAACCTTCATTTACTTTTTTGCGTAAATGTTCAACTCCGCCTTCAAGGCCTTCAGAAACGGGATAAAAACCTGCTTTTCTCACAACACCGCCAAAAATAGGAGAGTTGTAAACCCAATCGCTTACCAAGAAAATGATTTTCGGGCTTAACATTCCGATAGATAAAATATCTAGAAACGAGGAATGATTGGCAATAATTACAGCTGGTTTCTCAAAAGTTTCATGGAAATTATTAATGACTTTTTTGCGAATAAATGGATTTGAATACAATACCGATTTCATGAATTTTGAAATCACATATCGGAAAACTTTCATTTTTGATTTTTTACTAAAAGGCAAAATCGGCATAATAGTAAAACTGAAAATCGACATTACGATTCCGCCCAAACCATAATAAGCAAACGAAATTACGCCATGAACAAATGTTCGCAATTGAAAAGGAGGATTTCCTTTTTTCGGGCGATTTGATAAAAACAGTTTGAATAAAATCGGATAGAAGATAAACGTAATAATCAGCGCCGCAAAAACTCCAATTAATGAAACCAATGAAATGGAAGTAAGTGCAGGATGTTTGGCAAAAATCATCGCACCAATTCCTAAGATTGTAGTGATAACTGCCAGAATAATTGAGGTTCTGTAAATGGCAATTTCGTTAACACCATTGGTGTATTCTTTTTGCAATGCACTGGTCATGAAAATACTAAAATCGACTCCGTGACCAAAAATTAAGGTGCAGACAATCATGCTGAAAATATTCATTTGAATGCCAAAAATGCCCATAATTCCTGCGGTTACAATTCCCGTCAAAGCAATTGGAATACAGCTGATAATTACTAATTCGATTCTTCGGAAAAAGAAAAACAGAATTAAAATTACGGCTACAAAAGAATAATTTACTAACGAATTAAAATCGGTTTTTAGAGTGCTGAAAAACGTTTCGTTCATCTGCTGACGATCGATTGCAATTACGTTTTCTTTTGCTGAAGCCGATTTTACAAAAGCATCACGCTGCTCTGGAGCAACTTTTACTAAAGTCGAAATCGTATAAAAACCATTTTTTTCGGTTATAAATTCTTGTAACTGGAGCGCTTTGATTTTTAAAAATTTAGCTGCAGAAACTGGTTTGAAATCAGAATCTAAATGATCAAAAAATAAATTATAAGTTGAAGGTTTAAAACCAAGTTTAGAACCTTCAGCAATTAATTCAGATTTTATAAATTGTTTTTTCTGCGAAGTCCAAAACGAATTCCATTTTTCAATTTTTTTGATTTGTTCTTTTTGCGAAAGTACAATTCCGCCAACTGAACTAAAGTTTAGAATTTTATCTTGTTGTTTTGCTGTAGATAAATCCTCAAAAAGTTTGCTATTATGCTGTAAAGCTTCTTCCATCGTTTTTCCGTAAGAAGCAACATAGATGGTTTTGGAAGTTAAACTGGTACTTTCTTCCAGCTGTTTTTCGGCAGCTTTAATTTCTTTTGGAATAAAATTCAGCTGAGATAAATCGTTATTGAAACCAACATCGTTATAAGTAAAACAGCAAATTATGGTGATGATAACACAAAGCCCAATTAAGATTTTATTATTGTGAAAAGAAAAATGAGCCATTTTATCAATCACATTTTTCTTGTGCTCTGCCAGATTTTCTGTTGGTTTGTATAAATGCGGAACAATTAAAAGCGAGAAAACTCCAGTTGCCATAACAATTACGGCAGCAAAAATTCCGAGATCATTTAAGGCATCCGATTTTACAAAAAGCAGACATAAAAAAGCAACCGCAGTTGTAGAACTGCTCATGATGACTGGCATCGTAATGTCTTTATACAACGTTTTTACATCACTATTATGTTTATAATGTGTGAGAATGTGTATAGAATAATCAATTGTAATTCCCAATAAAATAGAACCAATTCCTAGTGAAATTGCCGAAATCTGTTCTCTAACGAAATATAAAAACGCAACCGCAAACAAACCTCCAAATACTGTCGGCAGAAAAATAATCAGCGGAATTAATACTTTTCTATAAAATAAAATCAGAATCAGCATTAAAGTAAACATCGCGATGGATGTTGTCAAAATAATGTCGCCTTTAATCTGATTGGCATTGGCAACGGCAATTAAAGCAGAACCAAAATAACTGATAGAAGTTTTTCCTTTAAATTGTGTATTTAGATTTTCCTGAATTGATTTTAGTTTTTCGGCAAAAATGGTATTCTTTTCTGTTTCGCTTGACGGAATATTTGAAGTGATAAAAAGCAATAATTTCTTTTTATCCTTCGTCATTACAAAACCATTTTCGAGCGTAAAATCGTCTCCAATATTTAATTGCTGTAATTTTTTTAAAGCAATAAAAGAAATCCCAAACGGATCTTGTAGAATAAAATCTTTGGTAATAAAGCCAGACGGAGAAATAATCGATTTGTAATTTCCTTGAACGGTTGCCGCAATACTATCTTTTTGAAGTTTCTTTTCGATGTCAGCATAATCTTTATCATCTAAAAAAAGAGGCAAATTATTGTATACAAAATCAATAGTTTCCTGAATGTTTTCTTCGTCAATTTTCCCTTGAATTCCTGTTATGTAAGGTTTGCAGGATTTAGAAACGCTGTCTGAAAACACAGTTGCCATTTCTTTCAAATCATCTGCAGAGCCATTTTTATCCAAGCTGAAAATTACGGTTGTTTTATCGGCAAAGTTTAATTGTTTTAAGACTTTGGCGGTAACATCGGTTTTGTCGTTTGTTGGGATAAGTTTGGTAATGTCTTCTTCAAATTTTAATCTTGAAGCGAAAAATCCAAAAACCAGAAGCATCAGAACAGCCAATAGAACCGAAAGAGATTTTCTTCGATTTACAAATAAATGAATGGCGTAGAAGTATTGATGCATGGTTGTTTTATTTTTTTGCCATAGATATAAAAAGATTAGCTTTAGTTTGTCACCCTGAGCGATCCCGAGGCTTCGGGAGAAGGGCGTTCCAATTGGACGTGGGCTTCGACTTCGCTCAGCCTGACAAACTAGATGTAAAAATCATTTTAATCCTTTTAATCTGTGGCAAACTTAACTTAAATATTCGGTTTGTTTTTAGAACTAAAAGCCGTTAAAAGCAGATAACTTATAAAGCCAACTGATAGTGCTGAAACGGATGCTAAAATAAGACTTCCTACGATATATTGCGTAGCATTTTTTTGAATATCGTCGAGCGTAATCGAACTGTCCAAAACCAATGGCGCATCGCTGGACACGAAAATACTCCCAACTTGTAGCGAAGCATAAATAATAAACGGAATAAAAGGCGGAAAACTTACATTTGAAGTAAGGTAAGCAATGACTTTGTTAAGCCTGAACAAAGCAGCAAAAGTAAAAAGCAAAATGGTTTGAAATCCCCAAAAAGGCGAAAGTCCGATAAAAATACCTAAAGCAATTGCCGCAGATTTTTTAAAATTAGAATCGTTGCTTTCTAAAATATCTTCTAAAAAGAATTTTTTAAAACCTTTTTTTTTTGCTCTTCTAAAAAAATCTCTCGGTTTTATGTACAGCAAGGCATTGGTCACCAAAACCGTATTCAAAATACTAATTCGGGTAAAATCTTGAAACGGACGAAAATGTGAAACTCTTTCGGCAGGATCATATAAAACCTGAATCGGAATGTTTTTTACTACAATTCCTTTCCACGCCGCGCGCACAATAACCTCGATTTCAAATTCAAATTTATTGGTATAAAAACGTTTTGGAAGTAAACGTAAAGGATAAAGTCTAAATCCAGATTGTGTGTCGTCTAGTTTTATTCCAGTTTCAAACTTGAACCAGAAATTAGAAAACTTGTTCCCAAAACTGCTTTTCTTCGGAACATTTTCCTGAGTCATATTTCGGCTACCAATCAAAAGAGTGTTAGGCTCATTTTGAATTGCTTCTAAGAAAACAGGAATATCAGCTGCAAAATGCTGTCCGTCAGAATCGATTGTAATGGCGTATTCAAAATCCAATTCTAGTGCTTTTCTAAATCCGTTTCTCAGCGCTCTTCCTTTTCCTAAGTTTTTAGGATGGTGAATTTGAGTAAGTTGCGAATATGATTTTAGAATTTCGCTCGTAGAATCAGTTGAACCGTCATTAACAATTATGACATTTGTGGTGAAATCTAAAATAGAATCCAATACTTTTTTCAGCGTTTTTTGATTATTGTACGTAGGTACAATAACGCAAAAGTTAGTTGAAGTAAGTAATTCTTGTTGTGATTTCATGAGGTGTTTTTTGAGCTTACTTCACGAATTGCTTCTCTTTTTCAGAGAAACTTTTAGATTGTAAAACGAAGTCTTTAAGATAATCTTTCAAAGCCGCACCTTGCGCAGCATAATACGTTGTTATGAATTTTTTATCTTCTTTAATGTTTTTCTTGTAGCCTGTAATGCCCGGAACATCTTCCTGAACACTCAGTCTGATCATTCGCATTTCAATATTACTTGGATCACTTTTTATTGTTGCTTCAAGCAATTTTGCACCTTCTTTAAAACGATCCATTTTCTGGCTTAATTTTTTTTCAAATTTAGAATCCAATAAAATAGAAGCTGCTTTATAAGCCACTAAAATTTTATCATCATTATTTGAAACTCCAGAAAGTTTGGCTACAAACTCTTTGGCATTGCTTTCTGATTTTGCTACATCAGAATACATTTTGCGGATCGAAGCCAAATCTGGCGTGCCAGCAAAACTAACCCATAAAAGTAATGTCAGTAACAGTTTCATAATTATATTTTTTTGTACACTGTGCTTAATTTAAGAGCAGTAGTGTCGTTAAAGTAAGTCGTGTTTTTCACTTTTACCAAACCGTCTTCGGTTGTTGTAACATCCAATTCCAATCGCAGTTCCGGAGTAACTTCTGGATTAATCAGCGCCATGAATTTTACATTTGCCAAAGACTGAATCATCAGCGAACTTTTCGTAATTGATTCTGTCAGTTCTTTGATAATCTGAATCATACAAACGCCAGGCATAATTGGATTTCCAGGAAAATGTCCTTTAAAAACCTCATGTTTTTCGTTGACTAAAATTGTAATTGTATATTTCGAATCAGATATTTTTTCTTCTGATAGTATTTTATAAAAATCTTGTAAAATCATATTTTTTATTTTCCAAATGAATAGGAAACCCCTAACTGAAAATTAATATTTGTGTTATAATCGCCAAATAAATAATAGTTATTAGAATCATTTTGATAATAATCACTGCTTAAAATATCAAGCAGTCCTTTTTTGAATCGTGCTTCAAATGTCAAACCTGAAGGCAGGGCATAAGCAACTCCTAAAACTAAACCAAGATCATTTTGTGCTTTTCTAACGGCGAGATTATCATTCAATAAAATATCTAATGTCGGTCCTGCTTGAAATTGAATTCCTACTGGTAAAGTAAACTTATTCATAACAGAAAGCGACAAATAATTTATGTCAAGATCTAAATACTCGACTTTATTCGTCTGTGTATTTTCGTCATAATAATTTCGCGCAACATTATTAGAACCTTGCCTGCAGTAATTAATTTCTGGCTGAAGCGCGTAAACTTTCGTTATTTTAATTTCTGTAAAACCTCCGGCATAAAAATCGGTTTTATAATCGGCATGCATTTCAGAAATGGTAGAAAAACTAAATCCAGCTCTAAAACCTGGCTTTGCCGTCACTTGGGCTTGTATGTTTAAAAACGTAAAAAAAACAGCAATAAAAAATAGAATTTTTCTACTCATATTTCTCTATTTTGTTTTGAATGTATAGCTAATACCAAGCTGGAAAACCTGATTTAAAATTACTTGATCATAATAATAACCATCGTCAATTCCATCGTAGCCATAAATGTCAATTAATCCTTGTTTAAGTCGAGCTTCAAAAGTTAAACCATTTGGCAAAGTATAACCAACACCTCCAACAAATGCAAGGTCAAAATCTTCTGGCTTCGTATTTATATAATTATCACTAACTTTTAAATCTAAAGAAGGGCCTGCCAATAGATGAAAACCTCCACCGCCAAAGTTAAATTTTGCAACTGCTCCCAGTGTTACATAATTCAACTCATACTTTTCAGTATAATAACGGCCGTCTTCAAAATATCTTCCTTCATCACCTTGTCTTGAATAATTTATCTCAGGCTGAACCGAGAAAAATTTATTAAATTTAATATTTACCAATCCACCAATATAGAAATCAGTTTTAGAACTATTATCATCAATATTGGTTAATGTTGATATATTCAAACCGCCTCTAAGACCTGGACTAGCTTTTACTTGTGCATTACTTGATCCTATTCCGATCAATAAAACAAATGCAATTACAATATATTTTCTCATTTCAAATTGATTTAAAGTTTATGATTAGTTTAATTTTTTATTCTGATTTCAGCTGTTGTAAATCGATTTTCAGCTTTATATTTTGATGAATTATTTGAATCTTCTCAGCAAAAATATTGTTTTCTGAACTGAAAAGCAGTGTAAATTTTTCTTTTGTTTTAGATGAATGAACGATCTTTTCTAATTTCTGATCTTTTTTGGAGATAAAAATATAATTATCGCGTTTGCCATCTGCCGATTTATATATGTCATCTGATTCGTTTTCAAATTGTTCCTGAATCTGATATTCTTTCTTTAAAAGCAATCTGAAATCCTCTTTTAAAGTATTGATTAATATTTTTCGATCTAATTCTGAAACAATAGAATTGACTTTAAAATCGGTTTCTGAGATTTCAAAATCCATTAATTTGTTTCCAAATTCAGTTGTAAAAACGACTCTATGTGTGCTGTCGTTTATTTTCTTGGCAATGAAAATTCCAGACAATTCGTTTCCGTAAACACTGATGTTAGTTTTATAAACATAATCGGTTTTTGAGTCTGAAAAATACGGAACTGTATAAGACGTTTTGTCTAATTTTTTAGGCGTATAATTTTTTGTGACCGAGCCGCAAGAAATTAAAACAATTGCCAGAAAGCAATTAATTAGTAAAAACTGAATCGTCGATTTTTGCATTGATCACTTTATTTTTAAGTACAATTCGGGTATAATCTTCAGATGATTCTAACAATTTTACCTGAACAACTGTTGCTTCTTCTTTATCAAAAGTCAGTTCGATTTGTTTGATGTATTTTTTCAGCGTTGCATCTTTCGGAATAAATTTCGCCAGATTCTGACCTTTCAATTTAAAATAAGAAATCGTAAATTCTTTATCATCAAACATATTTCCGCTTACGCTTCCAATAATTAATTTATTGATTCGAGCGAAGATTTTACTGTTTCCAATATCAACAGCGCTTTTCTTTCCTTCATCGTTAATCAGGATTTTTCCGTTTTTGAAAGTAATGCTGTAATTGTAAGGTTTTTTATATTGCCATTGAAGCAAAGCAGGTTCTTTAAAAACCATTTTTCCTGAAGTTTCAATGTCTTTCGATAAAAAATCTAAATGCTTGTACTGAACAAAATCAGTACTTAAAGTTTTAATTTTTTTCGCCACCACATTTACGTCTTGTTTAAAAGAAGCAATTTCGGCATCGGTCATTTTTTGTTCCTGCGCGAACAAATTGCCTGAAATAAATAGAATTAGTATAGCTATCTGAGTTTTCATATTTTAATAAAATCTGTTTTATCCGCGTCCAATTTCATAAGCTTTAAGATTCAAAAGTTCTTCGATCGAAACGACTTGATAATTATTCTGCTGTAAAAATTGCAAAAACTGTTCCAAGACCAAAACAGAATGCTCGCCAGTATCGTGCAAAAGTACAATTCCGCCAGGAGAAATATGCTTAATTAACCGATTGAAAATTAATTCTTGATTTGTGGTTCCTCCATCAAGAGAACGAATATTCCAGCCAATTGTTTTATGTCCAGTTACTTTTAAAGCTCTTCTTATCGAAGGAGTTGTGACTCCATAAGGCGGACGAAAGAAGTTGATCTTTTTGGAAGTGAATTTTTCCAGAAGCGCATCTGTTTTCTGAAGTTCTTCCGTTATTGTTGAAGCATTATAAAAATCAAAAAACTTAGAATGAGAATAGGAATGATTTCCAACCAAGTGCCCTTCATCAATAACTTTTTGAAGAATTTCAGGATGTTTTTCGATGTTTTTTCCAATGCAGAAAAAGGTCACTTTGGCATTGTGTTTTTTCAGAAGTTCCAAAACTTCCAAAGTGTAAATACTTGGGCCGTCATCAAAAGTAAGCGCAATTTTTTTTTCTGTTTCTAACGGATTACTGCAAAACGCTTTTACATGATAATTGGAAGAAATTCGTGCAGAACCAAAAGCATTTATTCCAATCCAAAGTAGAATTATAACCACAAACCACAGAAAATGAATTGCGTTATACAGATTCAGAAGAAACAATAAAAGCAATAAAAAGATAAAAAACAGTGATATGTTTTTGTGCGTTATCATTTTGACAGCAGCGTAAAACTATGGTTTTTTCCGTTTAATTGGTTGTATAATAAAATCGTTTTATAGCCTGATTTTTCGACAGTATTTACTTTTGTAATTTCAGGAATTTCCTGTGTTTTCAAAATTTTAGCAGCCATCCAAAAAGCAAAAGCCGAAGCTGTATCATATTCTCCGCTCAAATGTTTGTAGTATAAAACAGGAGTTTGAGCAAATGCATTTTCAGCAAGATTTCTGTAATAATTCTCAAAATCGGCATTTCCGTCAAAACCTAAAACTAGAGCATCAACATCTGAAATTTCTAAATTATTTGATTTTAAGAACGAAACAATTGCTGCTTCAATTTCATTTTCTTCCAGCGTATTTACAATAGCAACATCTAGAAGTTCGGCATAAGTGTTTTCTTTTTTTTCATTTTCTAAAACAAAAAAACTAGCACCTTCACCATAAACCGCTCCACTTGTTGAAGAATTTAAAACATCGTACGGAGCAGAATTGTCTGTTTTAATGCGACCGTTTAATTTAAAAAGCGAAGTAGTATAATCGCCATTTTCGTCAACACCACCCACTAAAATTGAATTGGCTTCATTTTCTTCAATCTGCATTTTAGCATCAATAAGAGCCGATTCAAAAGAAACAGCACCATTTACATACGTAAAATTATAACCTTTACATTGCTGTAAAAGTGCAATCTGCGCTCCAACCGTATTGTGTGTAGATTGAATAAAAGAAGTCGGAGTTAAAAACTCTTCGTTATTATCTAAAATACTTTTCAGGAATTTTTCAGAATCTTCAATACAGCCTAAACCCGTTCCTGTGATAATGGCATCGACTTTTTCAATATTGGCATCTTTCATAGCCAAAGCCGAAGCTACGATTCCGTTTTTTACACCTTTTGCCATTCTTCGGCTGGCAGCAGGCGAAATATATTCTTTGTATACTGGTGGAACAATTGCCAGTACATTTTCTTCATGATTTACAACAGCTTCTTCCAAAAAAACAGTATCAAATGTTTTTTGAGTCGAAATACAGCCTACCCCATTTATATATGTCTTCGTCATTAGCTTTTTGAAAATATAAGGGTTGAACAATTTCCTCCAAAACCAAAAGAGTTGGATAAAACGTGCTCGATAGTTTTATTTTTTAAAGTAGTCTGCGGTTTTAAATCAAATTCTTCCATCGGAACTTCAAAATTCAAATTCGGGTAAACCACATTATTCTGAATTGCCAAAACACTGTAAACGGCTTCAATCGCAGCTGCAGCCGCTAATGTATGTCCTGTAAAAGGTTTTGTAGAACTGAAATCTGGAACTTTTTCGTTTTCATAAATTCGGAGTAAAGCTCTTCCTTCAGATAAATCGTTATTTGGCGTTGCAGTTCCGTGCACGTTGATGTAATTAATTTCTGAAGGTTTTAAACCCGAAACTTCAAATGCTTTTTTCATGGCCAAATAAGCACCGTCTCCATTTTCTGAAGAAGCCGTTTGGTGATAAGCGTCGTTGGCATTTCCGTAACCCGAAACTCTTGCCAATACTTTTTTGTTTTGTTTTTCTACAATTTCATCCGATTCTAAAACTAAAAAAGCAGCAGCTTCTCCAAGATTTAATCCTTTTCTGGTGTTGTCAAAAGGTTTGTTGTAATCGTCAGATAAAATCATCAGAGTCTTAAATCCGTTGATGGTGAATTTTGCCAAAGCATCGGCTCCACCCACAATTACGCGATCTAATTTTCCCGTTTTGATTAATCTTGCACCCAACATAATCGAATTTGCTGCAGATGAACAAGCCGTAGAAATAGTTGTAACCATTCCTTTTAAACCTAATTCTTCAGCAATTTTTTCGGCAACATCTCCGCCATCGTGGCAAGTAATGTACTTGGTCAATTCTGGTTTTTCGAAATAATCGTAATAATGTCTTTCCGTCATGTCCATTCCGCCCACGCTTGTAGCCGAAATAAGTCCCGTTCTAAATTCATTTATATTGGTAATGCCAGCATTTTCAACAGCCTGTTTTGCTGCCAAAGTGCCAATCATAGCGGTTCGGGAGAAATTATTATTCTCATTTAATTTCAGTTCATCAACAAGATCTTCGTTGGTTTTTTTGATTTCGCCAACTTTGATAACATCTGCATGAACAGTCGAAATATTTTGAATACGAGAAACACCGATTTTGTTTTCAATCAAGGAAATGTAGTTTTCCTCAACCGAATTACCAATCGCAGAGATAATTCCCATTCCCGTTATTGCAACACCTTTCATTTTTAGACTTCTTAGATTGTTAGAATTTTAGACTTCTTAGATTTTTTTAGACTGGCTTAGATTTTTAGACTTCTTAGATTTTTGAAAAGCATTGTCTAAGAAGTCTAAAAATCTAAGCGAGTCTAAGAAGTCTTACTTCGTTCTGTTAGCGCTGATATAAGCCGCCATAGTTTCGATAGATTGGAAAATAGATTTTCCTTCTTTCGGATCTACTAATTTAATTCCGTAATCTTTATCTAAAATCACGATCAATTCAAGTGCATCAATCGAGTCTAAACCTAAACCATCTCCAAACAAAGGATCGTTATCAGCAATATCTTCTACTGCAATATCTTCAAGGTTTAAAGTTGTTATGATTTTATTTTTTAATTCTTCTTTTAATGCTTCCATGATTATTTATTGTATAATGTATTGATAGTCTCGTTTGTATAATTTGCATTTTCTTCTGTACTAATTGTACATAAAAAAGCTTTATAATTGTCGTTAAAATATTCTACCCAACCGCACAAAACCACATCTGCTTTATTCGTATTCAGAAGAATATTCGAATAATTCGACATAAATTCGGTGTTAAAGGCATCAAATATAAAGAAAGAATTTTCACTTTTCAGCTGATGACGGATACTTATTTCGCCCAAACAAATATTTGGCAGCGTATAAACAAAAACCGCCGGACTCGGATAATAGTTTTCTTTGTCTGAAATAGATTCCTGATATTTTACATCGGTATCCAAACTCGACGATTTATTGGCCAAAACCAATGCGATATTATTTTCCTGCTCTGTTGAGGTTATCGGACTCAAAAGCAATTCTGACCCTAAAAAAGCCAGTTTGCTCAAAGCATCCATTTTGAAAAACTTTGGATATTGCATTTCAAAATTACGATACGCTTGTTTAGAGAAATCAGCAAAATCTGTTGGTTCAATTTTGAATACAGAATTTCCGTTCAAAACAATTTCGTTGTTTTGAATTGTGATATAGGATTGTATGTAGGTTTTGTTTTGAGTCATTTTCTTATTTATAATATCATCCAATGGACTAATGAAATGATTGACGTTTTCTTTTCCATTTTTTATAATATAAAAGTCCTCTACTTTTTCTTTAAGTTGTAAGAAGAAATCTAAAGGTATTTTTTCAAAATTCAAACCTCTGTAGCAATCATATAAATATTGTGATAAAAAATCTAGATTTTCCTTATTTTTAATTCTTAAAAATATAGAACAATAAATATAATCTTTATCTAAGTATTCATTATTGCTAAAAAGAATTTCATCCGCTAAGTGATAAAGGACATCTTCATTCCAATTTAATATTTCTATTGAAAATTTCTCACTATCTGTTTCGCTTAAGTTACTAACTATATTTCTAATATTAGGTTGGATCACATATTCGAAAGCACCACTACTTCTCTCAAGATTAGTCTCAATATATTCTTTTAAACTTGTAATTTCATCACTCATAAATTCTATGAATTTTCACTATATTGAACTTGTAAATAAAATTTACAAGTTGGAATGAATTTTAAATTTGATACCTTATGAAATTCTATCAAAAATATCCACAATTAAAGCAAAAAAGCTTTTTATCAAAAGTTCTTGTTGACACTGTCTATTCTACCATGAATTTAGAAAATCAAAATGTTTCAAAAATAAAAATAATTCAAATTGTTGATGCTATTTTGAAAGAAAGAGAGCTAAACGGCTCAGCATTCTTTACTGAATAGTTTTATTTTCTATTTCACTTTCTCAAAAACCACAGCCGTATTACAACCTCCAAATCCAGAAGCAGTTTTCAGGAAATATTCAATTTTCTTTTCTTCATTTTTCTCAATAACATTAATAGCTTCACTAACCCCAATTTCATCAAAACCTTTCGATTCAAAGAGTTTATTTTGATTAGCAGATTCAATCGCAATTACCGTTTCCAATAATCCCGAAGCGCCAAGTGTATGACCGTAAAATCCTTTTAAACTATTTACGGGAACATTTTGTAAATCTAAACGAGTTAAAGCGATCGCTTCCATTTCATCATTATAAGGAGTTGCGGTTCCGTGGGCTGAAATATAATCTAATTTGTTCGCCTCAATTTGCGCTTCTTTTAAAGCATTCTGAATGCTTCTAAACAAACCTTCACCCGTTCTTGATGGACCCGAAATATGATTCGCATCGTTTATCGAACTGTCACCAACCACTTTTATTTTAGCATTTTTGGCTTCTGCCGAAACTAAAACTGATGCTGTTGCTTCGCCTAAACTTACTCCAGTTCTATTTTTAGAATACGGTTTGCAAGGCTGTTCGCTCATCGCTTGGAAAGCATTAAAACCAGACAAAACAAATTCTGAAACTTCGTCGCCTGCCACTACAAAAATGTTGTCGTAAAGTTCTGATTGAATCATTCTTTTAGCAACAGAAACGGCTAAAATTCCAGAAACGCAAGCATTCGAAACTACAATAGGTTGAGTTTGGAATCCGAAGAAATCGGCAACGTTTTTGGCCAAAACATCTAAATGTGCGTTGTTAAAACTTTCTTCTGAATCATTTGCCAAAGCGGTTACATTTCCTTTTGTGGTAGAAAGTATAAAAGCTGTTTTTGAATTTAGTTCTACGTTTGAGTTTTTGATAATCGGCTCCAAAGCCAAAATCATCATTTTCTCTAAACGGGAATATTTGGTATTAGAGCTAATTTTTGAAAAAGCACTGTTTATTTTTTCATCAGAAATAATCGAAGCATAAAACGGATTCGGCATCAAAGAAACATCGTTATGAAGCTGAATTCCAGTATCACCACGAAGAATGGCGCTGATATTAGATTCAACATCAAAACCTAAAGGTGTGATGCAATTTGTTTCTGTGATGTATATTTCTTTTAACATTTTATATTTCGATTTCTCCTGCAAGGTTTTTAAAACCTTGTAGGTATGTTTTATTTTAAGCTTTATCTGAAAAAAGGTTTCACGCAGATTTTGCAGATTTAAGCAGATTTGCACAGATTCTTTTTATTTTTAATTCGTGAAAATTCGTGTAATCCGTGTTCTATTTCAATAATCCAACTTTTCGTTTCCATTCCTCATAAAAAGGAGGATTGGTCAGCATTAAATTTCCTGCTGCATCTAAAAAAACCTGAGTTGTTTCGCCTGTACAGGCCACTTCTCCTTTATCATCAATAATTTTAAAACGGTAAATCATTTTGGCTGCTGGAGTATCTACAACAGTTGTTTCAATTGTTACCACATCTCCATAACGCAAAGACAATTTATGTTCGCAAGTTGATTTTACAATTGGCGTGGTATAACCCGTTTTGGCAATATCCAAATACGTAAGTCCATGCTGGCGTCCAAACGCTTCTCGTCCATCTTCGAAATACGTAATGTAATTGCCGTGCCAAACAATTCCAAGCGGATCAGTTTCGTTAAAACGAATCCTAATTTCGTGCGAAACGGTTAGATCTGTAGCTTCTTTAAACTGCTCTTTTCTTTTTATCATAAAATAATGCGATGGAAGTGGTAATAATGAAAAACAAAAATAATAAACTTATTCTTGGTATGATTTCAACGAAAGAAACGTTTCTAAGTAATACATCGTAAAAAGCTTCTAATCCCCAGTTCATTGGAGATGATTTTGCGATATACTGCATGATTTTCGGCATAGCAAAAACAGGAACCCAAACACCGCCAATCGCCGCTAAAATGATCACACTTGTCGCACCAAAAGGAGCAGATTGTTCTTGTGTGCTGGCTACAGTTCCTAATAAAATTCCGAACCCGATTGCTGCAAAACCTGAAAATAATGCGACAACACTTGTCAGCAAGAAATGGCCTTCGATATTTAAAGAAGGCAATCCGATGGATGGAAATAGGAATACGGCAACGGCAACCATCATATAAAACTGAATCATACAAATGATCGAGTAGGTGATTGTTTTTCCAATAATCACTACTATATTAGAAACAGGATTTGTTCTTAATCGAACAAAAGTTCCTTGTGATTTTTCTTTTACAATATTGATAGATAACGGAATGACAATAAAAAATATCGCAAAAAGAGTCCATGCCGGAACATTATGCTGAACCGAATTTGGACGAACTTCTTTGTTGTTGATTCTCGGAATTATTTCTTTGAAAGTGATAAAATTCTTTTGCTCAAAATCGATTGTTTCTTCGCCTAATTGTTTTTGAAAAGTGCTGTAAATCGATTTGGTTTCAATCTGCGAAATCATTTTATCGATGGAACTCATAACGGCATTTTTGAAACTCATCTGAACCGCTGGATCAAAATACAGTTTTACTTCTTTTTCTTTAATAACGCGTTGAGGTTCGGCAGCCGTTGTACTATCGGTCAAACCTAAATTGCTCACGATTTTCTCTACATTCTGATTTACTTTTTCCTGTAAATCTGAACTTAGGTTTTCTGGAATTACAATGGCCAATTGAAATTTTCCTTTGTACACATTTTCTTTGGCAATTTCTTCAGTAATCAGTTTATTGTCGATTCGGGTTACAACAGTAAAATATTTGCTTTTTTCTAAATTTTCAAAAACGGTTTTAGAAACAGATCCGTGGTCTTTATCGACCAAAAGAATTTGAAGTTTAGAATCGGTTACGGCTTTAAAAGTGCTATCCTGAATTAAGGTTACGGCAATTACCAAAACCAAAGGCATGATAAATAAAATAATCAATCCGCCTAAGTCTCTTTTTAGCAAAAGGAATTCTTTTACTACCGACATCCAAATTTTATATATCATCTCTCAACGCTTTTCCGGTTAATGAAATAAAAACATCTTCGAGATTTCGCGCATTTTTCGTAGCTTCAATTAATGCCGATGGAGTATCTTGTGCATAAATCTGACCTTGATCTAAAATAGCAATCTGCGTACAGAAATCTTCGGCTTCAGCCAAATGATGAGAAGTATAAATAATGGTTGTTCCGCTTTCGTTTAAAACTTTTAGATAATCAATAATCGCAGCTTTAGAATGCACATCGACACCAACAGTTGGCTCATCCAAAAACAAAACTTTAGGATTATGAAGAATTCCTGCAATCAGATTGACACGGCGTTTCATTCCGCCAGAAAAAGTCTGAACTTGTTTATCGGCAAATTTCAATAAACCTAAAAGATCCAAAGTTTCGATTACTTTATCTTTTAAATCAGAACCTTTTAAGCCGTACATACTTCCAAAATAAAGCAGATTTTCTCTTGCTGTTAAAGTTGGATACAAAGCATATTCTTGAGGAACAACGCCTATGATTTTTTTAATTTTTGAAGCATGATACTGATAGTCTAAACCATCAATCGTAAAATGTCCAGAAGTTGGTTTTACCAATCCGCAGAGCATGGAAATCAAAGTCGTTTTTCCTGCACCATTTGGTCCAAGCAAACCAAAAATCTGACCTTCATTTATATTTAGCGAAACATTGTTCAAAGAATACATTTCTGCATTTTTGTACTTTTTCGAAAGGGATTCTATTTGAATTATAGACTGCAAAATAGTGTTTTTAGCTGATCGCTTTTTTTAGTTTTTTGAAAAAGATTTCTTCTCTATTGGCAATGTCCAAAAGTTCATCGGCAATAGTGTTGTAGGCATCTTCTTTGGCGCTTCTATTTTTATAAATGCGTGAAGCTTCAACAGCAAAATCACGCCAAGAATCTCCAATTTGTGTCATTTCTTTAGAAAGTTCTTTCAGTTCTTCGTTAGCTAAAATAACCGAAGCTTCCTGTAAAAATGCTGCATAAATAAAACGGAAGCCACCGCCTCCAGTTCCAATTTCTTCCTGCATGCGAACCATTTGCGCCAAGTAATGATTGGCTTTTCTAACGCCATGTTTTGCCGGCCATTTACGAATCTGGCGAGAAACCATTTTGATGCCGCGAACACCAACAATTGGCATTGGCGCGAGCATATCTCTGCAAGTATTTTTGATTCCTTTAATGATGGCGCTTTTTAAATCGACTTCTTTTGGAATCTGAATCGGATAGTACATTTGTCCGCGAGGCGCAAAAGCTCCTTTCGCAAAACGTACTTTATTCATGTCTTCGTAAGTTAAAGTCGTAACGGTTTCCATAACAGGATCGCTCACTAAATATTCCGTTTCGGTTTTTCCGTAAACGACTAAATTGTGCGCGTTGAAATGAAAACGATATTCGTCTGGGAAATAACTTAAATTGTAAACCCCAACTTGTAATCCGGTTGGAATATTATTTTTTAAATTTTCGTCTAATGCTTTATTGGCATTTGCTACAGAAGAAAATTTTTGTCTTTTTATTTTTAAATGTAAACGGGTCGCCACTTTATTAAAAATCTGTCCAGGCAAAGTTCTATAACTAATTGCAGGTGCATGATTAACTTTTATAAAAGGCAGATAAACAAAGAATAATCCTGAGCCAATACCAAAAACCATCGGTTCGCTAATGTTTAGTCCGCTGTTTTTTAGCAGATTTGACGCTACTCCATTCTCGCAATGAGCAGACTGATGATGTGTGAAAGTTAATTCCATTTATTTGGTAATGCTGTTTTTTAATTCTTCGACTGATACTCCAAAAGTATCAGCATATTTTTTCAGTATTTTATCGTTTAGTTTGGCAAAAACACTTGGTTTAAAATGTCTTTTTACGCGCCATTTCCAAAAACCGACATAACTGGATAATATGTTAAGATCCATTTTATTGACTTCCATAAAATACACAATCGGACTTACTTCGCCATTTAAAACCTGCTGTTTGGCATCGGCAATTCTTTCGTTTATTTCATCAATAGAATTTGAAAGGGCTATTGTTTTAGGTTCCCAGCCGGTACTTAATGTTGTGGTATAATTGCCGTTTTCATCAGTTGCATACAAAAGCTCTTTTACATTGTTCTTAGTTAAGTTGCTTTGATCCTGAGGTACTTGATCTTTTTCCATTACCTAGTTTTATTATTTTCAAGTGAAATTATTGCGAAGCGGAAATTGTTTTCTGAATGAACAAATTAATTTCGCATTCTAAGAGAATCTGGTCTTCTACTAAGCTTTTGCATTTCATTGTGCATAAAGTATAATCGTCTCCAGTAAATTTAGAAACCAAATCGGCTTTAGTTATAATGGTGTCGCCAACTTTTGGCAGTGCATGAACTTTTACACTTTTTAAAGCGCTGATAAATCCAATTACATTTACGTTTTCATTTTCGATTCCGTTGTCGTCAAAAAAGTATTTTTTTCCAACAATTGCAGAACAAGTCTGTGCTGTATTTTCGATTAATCCTGCTTCGTTAAAAACATTATTCTGAACAAAAATATTGTCTTCTTTTATCAAAAAGATAGTTTCTACAAAGTTGGCATCTATATCCAAAATCAAATCCACCATAAGCATCGGTGCTCGGTGTGGTAAATAGTTTTGTATGTCAACAGCAGAAGTAGTTTTCATCGATTGCTTTTATTTTGCCAAAACGGTTTTCATTTGTCCTCTGGCAATCTCTTCATTATTTAAAGTTGTAACAATATCCACCAAAGTAATTCCTGCAAATTCCTGCAGAATCGTTACTTCAGTTTGAATAGTATCGCTAAGCTTTGGAAGTTTCTTAATTTCAATTTCTTTAATAGAACCAATATAGCCCGTTGGAGCAATTTCGTTTTTCAAAAAATATTGATATCCAGTATGCAATGCCACAGATTGTGCCATATGTTCTATTAATCCCGCTTCAAGAAAAACATCATTTGATACAAAAATATTTTCGTGCTGAATTTTTAAACCCGAAACTAACGAAGTTTCAGAATAAGAATGCATAGCGTCTACCATCACAAAAGGAAACTTTTGAGGCAGTAAATTTTCGACCATTTTTTTTTCTAAAAGCATTGTTTCCATTAACAAACCGTTAAATAGGCATACGCAAAAGAGAATCTTCCGCTTTCTGGAACAGATAATAAAATTTTATCTCCTTTTTTCAAATTCCCTGAACTCATCAATTCTTCAAGAGCCAAGTAAATAGAGGCAGAGCCAACATTTCCTACTCTAGAAAGATTCATGAACCATTTGTCATCGCTCATTCCGATACCTTTTTCGTTTAATCCTTTTTTCAATCCTTCAACAAAAAAGTTAGAAGAAACGTGAGGAATGAAATAAGTAATATCTTCCGATTTAATATTGTTTTTATCCATGGCGTCTTTCATGCTTTGAGCACCTTTTGACAGGATAAATTCGTCTAATAATTTAACGTCTTGTTTTATTGAAAAAACAGATTCGTTTAGCCATTGTTCTGGCGAATAATCGCTCCAGCCTTTAATTTCACCATTTTCCAATTTATCACCTCCGGCATACATGCAGGTTTCTAATTCGTAGGCATACGAAAAAGCTTCCATCCATTCGATTTTTAGTGAAATTGGTCCTCTTGGTTTGTTTTCCAAAAGAAAAGCTCCCGCACCGTCAGATAGCATCCAACGAAGGAAATCTTTTTTGAAAGCAATAATTGGCTGTTCTTCAAGGTTTTTTAAATTGTCGGCCTCGTGATTGTATTTTTGGGCATTCAGCCAAGTAGAAACTTTTTCTGATCCTGTGCAGATTGCATTTTTTGAATTTCCAGATTTAATAGAAAGAAAACCAAATTTTAGAGAGTTCATTCCGGCACAGCAAACTCCTGTTGAAGAGTTTAATTCTACCGATTTATTTTTTAGCAGACCATGAACCATCGCAGCATGCGAAGGCAGAAATATGTCTGGAGTCGAGGTTCCACATGAAAGTACTTCTAAATCTTGAGGCGTAAAATTTTCGTCGAATAACGGTAAAATAGCATTTTTGGTTAATTCGGCATTGCTGTGTGTGCTTTTTCCTTCTTTGTCAACAGCGTAATATCGGCTTGTAATTTTATTGTTGCGCAAAATAATGCGTCTTGCTTTAGAAGCAGTATCATTGATAAGGCCCAAGTAGGCTTCCATTTCGTCATTTGAAACGGCTTCGTTTGGCAAATATTTTGCAGCTTTTGTAATATATACTTCAAACATAATTTAAATTTCGTCTTCTAAACTCCCTGATAATATTGAGTTTCCTTTTTTATAGATTTTAACTTAAGCGGATAGGTAATAAGGTGCAATATATACACTATTGGTGAGATTAACCATATCGCAAGGAATAAATAAACATTAAATACCTTAAGCAGCTGTTTTCGGTTTTTTTGATTTTTATAAATGATATTTGACCATTTATTAAAAATTTTATTGGCCGTTTTGTCAACAGTTACCAGATACGAACTTATTTTTACAGCTCCAGCATTGACTAATTTTGGCTGTAATTGTGCAAAATTATTTTGCTGTAATGAATCAAGCATGATTTCTCCAAACTGACTCGATTCTTGTATGTCTTTTTCTGAAACTCCAGGAAGCGGAAAAATACCTAAATATTTTTTCTTAACCCCAGAAAACATCCATTCTACAATTGTGATTACACTAATTAAATTTCCGACACGGTCTACCAAAGCTACGTTTCCAACTAAATTAGCATTTGCTTTTCTCAACAAAACTTTAATTTTTTCCTGAGCCATGATCCACATATTTCTAGATCCGCTGATGGTAATAACAGGCGTATTGTTCAAAATTTTCTTGGCATCGTCACTTTTCAAAAATGAATTGATCGGAATAGAAGGCGATAAATACCAAACCTGATAATGAAATAATATTAAGTCAAACTTCGTGTTTAAAATTTCTTCAGGAACAGGTTTTAATGCAGTCGGAATCTGTAAAAATGACTCTGGAAAAGCATCAAAAAAAGACTCTTTATTCCAAGGAAACGGAAACGGTTTTTCTAATTGTATTTCATGAAATGTGAGATTTATTTCGTCTGAATTTAGGAATGGTTTTGCAATATTTTTTGCAATAGATTCCAGCTGTCCAGATTGTGTATAATAAATTACGAGAACATTTTTCATTAGGTTTTTGGCTTTGGTGGTCAGCAAAAATAAGTAAATTTATTTAAACGAATTTTCTTATTTCGACCAAGGTTTTTTTATTAGCCACGAATTCACGAATTATTCAAAATACTGTTGTTATTAATGATTTTCCTTAAATTATAAATAGTAATAATTTCACGAAAAACGAATTAGTAAAAATTAGTGTAATTTGAAGTAAAAATTCTGCCCAATAATTAGTAAAAATTCGTGAATTGCTTCGCCTGTTCGCTATCGCTCGGGTTGTGGCGGAAAAAATATCGCAGTAAAAAAATTAGGATTTTATATCGTTCCAAAAATCAAAATAATTGAACCATTGTAATGGATAACGATTTAAAATGCTTTCAACGCTTTTTACATATTCTTTCAAAAGCGCTTTTTCGTCTCGATGTTTGACTTCGGCTTCTCTTGCGTATAAGTGATAATGAAGATTTGGTTCTTTCATTACATAAACAAAAACCACAGGAACTTTTAATCTTGAAGCAATTAAAAATGGTCCAGCTGGGAAATTGGCTTCTTTGCCCAAAAAGTTTTCAGAAAGTGATTTTGTTCCTTCAAAATAACGATCGCCAGTAAAACAGATTAATTCGTTATTGGCTAAAGCAGCATTGATCTCAAAAATATGAGAGAGATCTTCCTTAATGATAATAAATTTTACGGTTGGTTTTTGAGAAACGCTTTCTAGATAATTCTTAATGGCAGAATGCTCCAAATCTGTTGTAACAAGATTAATTTGAAAATCAAGATCGATTTCTCCAAAAAAATGTTCGGCAATTTCAAAATTTCCGACATGGGCACTAATTAAAACACCGCCTTTTTTCTCGGCAAGTAATTTTTTTAGTGTTTCTATTCCGTCAAATTCGTAAGTAAATTTGTTCCGCATTCCTGCCGAAATAGAAACTTTGTCAATGATGGTCTGTCCAAAAGTGTAGTAACTTTTGAAAACCATTTTTTTGGATTTGAAATAGGAGTATTGAAGTCTTTCTTTAAAATAATAGAAAATGGCTTTGTTACTTTTTCTTAGAAATAAAAAATAATAAGAAGCAACAAAATAAAGTAAGACATAAGCAGCTTTTACACCCGCTTTTTGAATTAAAAAAACGAATATTCTATAACCTAAAACAGTTCCTTTGGATTTACCATCCCATTGACTCATTTAAGCTGATTTGGCTTTGATTTTAGTTTCGATTAAGTCATAAAAACTTTGAAAATCAGAAATTCCAACAAAATCTGCTTCAACTAGTTTTACACCAAAGTTTGCCTCTATTGAAACGACTAAATCAACATAATCCAGACTGTCCAACCCAAGTGTATCTTTTAAATTAGCATTTGGTTCAATGTCGTCATTGTCTACTTCAAATTCATCAACTAAAAAACCATTTATTCTTGCTATAATCTCTTCTTTATTCATCGTTCAATTTAAACTTTTTAACCACCAACGCAGAGTTGGTTCCTCCGAAACCGAAAGAATTGGACAAAAATATGTCAAATTTTTTGTTTAACGTAGTT
>Ga0160502_100309_pt1 | contig 42725 bp, 39 predicted proteins | sample DIDnMG_14_FD_108237 | JGI IMG/M metagenome (GOLD analysis project Ga0160502, IMG submission 108237) | Enriched soil microbial communities from UW Madison campus, WI, USA - DID2933_E24_Xylan MG | ecosystem: Environmental > Terrestrial > Soil > Unclassified | place: USA: Madison, Wisconsin... | reverse complement strand
CACGATTGCCGAAGCCTGAACTCCAATATTTCCTGCAGTTGCAGAAAGCAAAGGCACAAATATGATTAAAGTAGAATATTTTTGAAAAGTTGCTTCGTTTCCTTTCAAAACAAATGAAGCTACAATTTCGATCACCATTCCGATCAAAAGCCAAGGCAAACGTGCTTTTGTTAATTCATAAACGCTGTCATTCGATTCAACGTCTTGTGTAATACCCGCCGCTAACTGGTAATCTTTGTCCGCTTCTTCCTTAATTACGTCTACGATGTCGTCGATGGTAATTCTTCCCACCAAACGACCTAATTCGTCAACAACAGGAATCGCCTCTAAGTCGTACTTCTGCATGATACGAGCAACCTCAACGTCTTCAGTATCAACTTTTACAAAATTTAATTTTCGGATATAAACATCACCAATTTGCGTTTTGGTAGAAGAAGTCAATAAATCTTTAAGAGAAAGTCTTCCTTTTAAACGGTTTTCATCATCAACTACATAAATTGAATGCACTCTAGAAACATTCTCAGCCTGAATTCGCATTTCTTTAACGCAGGTCAAAACGTTCCAGTTTTCATTCACTTTCACAAGCTCTTTTCCCATCAAACCACCAGCAGTGTTTTCGTCGTAACGCAAAAGATCAACAATGTCTTTGGCGTGTTCAACATCGACTAATTCCGAGATTACTTCTGCCTTTATTTCTTGCGAAAGTTCGGCAATAATGTCGGCAGCGTCATTGGTTTCAAGCTCATCAAGCTCTTCCGCGATTTCCTTTGGTGAAAGTCGGCTTAAGATGTTTTCACGCAGATCTTCCTCTAATTCAAGAAGAATTTCGGCAGTTTTATCACTATCTAAAACCTTAAAGATGTAAGTTGCCTCATCAAAATCTAATTCTTCTAAGATTTCGGCAATATCGGCGTGGTGCAGATCATTAAGTAAAACTTCAAGTTCGTTGTCGTTTTTCTTATTGATAAGTTCCTCTAACTGGTGTATAAATTCTCTACTAACTTTGAACTCCATCGGTTTCTATTTTTTGAGTTAGTTCAATAAATTCATCAACGCTAAGTTGCTCCGGACGTTTATCAAAGATAGTGTCTTCTCGCAAATTGTCTGATAAATTTAATGTTTTCAAACTGTTACGTAATGTTTTTCGTCTCTGCTGAAAGGCGGTTTTTACAACTGTAAAAAACAACTTTTCGCTGCAAGGAAGACTGTAATCTTCCTTTCGGGTCATTCTCATCACACCCGATTTCACCTTGGGCGGAGGAATAAAAACGTTTTCATTAACCGTAAACAGATACTCGGTATCATAGAAAGCCTGAGCTAAAACTGATAGTATTCCGTAGGTTTTTGAGCCTTTCTTTTCACAGATACGCTCAGCTACTTCTTTCTGAAACATTCCAGAAAATTCTGGAATTTGGTCTCTAAGCTCTAATGTCCTAAAAACAATCTGAGAAGAAATATTGTACGGAAAGTTACCAATTATGGCAAATTGTTTATTTTGGTAAACTTCATTTATATTATACTTCAGGAAATCCTGAGAGATAATTTTATCTTTTAATTTTGGATAATTGGCATCCAAATACGCCACAGATTCGGTATCGATCTCAATAACGTGTGTGTTAACTGGCTTTTCAAGTAAGTACTTAGTAAGCACACCCATCCCTGGTCCTATTTCTAAAACCTCATCATATCCCTTAAAAGTCAAAGTATCAGCAATAGCTTTTGCGATACTTTCATCTTTAAGAAAGTGCTGTCCTAAATGTTTTTTGGCTTTTACTTTTTCCATTTCATTTATCTTGTTTGCCACGAGGCTGCAAAAGTATTCTTTTTACTGTAAAGGCACTAAGAAGCAAAGCTTTATTTTTTGTTTTTTTGCCACGAAGACTCAAAGACGCCAATATTTAGTCCCTTTCTTCTCAATTAAAAAACTGAAAACTGCGACCGTGACTGAAAACTAAAAAAATTAATGCTCCGAAATAACTTCCAATTCTGTTCTGAAAGAAAGCATTTTATCAGCAAATAAACCTAATGCTTCTCTGTGAAATTCTGGTTCGTCTTCGATATAAAACTTCTCCAGCGTTTCTTTACTGTCTGTTACATATTGTACAGAATAGGTAATTCCTCCCATTTCTTCTTCAACTAGAACTTTTACAATTCGCGCCGAAGAAAATTTCTGAGTTGCCAGAATTTCTGGTATGTGTTTTTCCTGCATCCATTTTAACCATTGGTCATGAACGCTTTCGTGTATATTTGTGGTAACGTTGTAAATAATCATTTCTTAAAGATTCTGAGATTCTGAGATTCTAAGATGCTAAGTTTTTCTTTCTGCTCTTAAAATTCTTTACAAATCATCTATTACTAATTTATTTTTTTGTCGTTTATTCGATTAACCAGTTAAACGATTAACCGATTAAACCAAACTATAAATTCTTATCCCCTCTCAATTCTCGGTATTTTTTTCTTGAATCGACAAAGTAAATACTGTCTTGATGATTAAAAATTACCTTTTCATATAAAGGCTTTGCCTTTTCTGGATCTTTTAGTTCGTCGTTGTAAATTTCGGCTGAGAAAAACAGCGCTTCATCAACATAAATTCCGTCGCTGTGATTGTCTATAATTTGCTGATATTGGCTTAAAGCCGAAGCAAAATCCTTCTGACTTTCGTAAACTTTTCCTAAACGAAGTAAAGTAACCGCTTCAATTTCCTGACCTTTAAAGTTTTTTAGAATATTCTGAAACTGCGTTATTGCTTCTTGCTTTTTATTCTGATAAATTAAAAAATCTCCTTTTGCAAATTGCTTCAGCGCCACTTGAGTCGAATCTGCTGCGGTATTATCATTAATTAAAAGAAAATATTCTAAAGCATCATTGGCGATTAATTGGGTATTTGCTGCTTTTAATTCTTTGAATTGTTTATTCGCCCACTCAAAATCACCTTTGTAATAACTTGTTTTCGCTGCTTTCAAACTTGCTTCGTGCGCCATTACATCATTCTTCAAATCCAATTGAATCTGCGAATAGTAAATAAGCGCCTGATTGTATTTTTCTTCCAAAAGCAAAATATCCGCCAATTCCATCTTGGCATCGGCTTTTTGATATTCGTTTAAATTTAATTCTAAAGCCTTTTTGATTACTGCCTTTCCTTCCTCTGTTTTTTTCAAATTAAAAGCCAGAAAACGGGCTTGAATGATTTGCAAAGATAAGGTAAAAGGATTGATTTGGTAAGTTGCCAGCAATTGCTGTAATTCTTGATCGATGGCCGGATAATCTTTTTCCTGCGCTTTATCGATCTTAATCTGCATCAAATACGCATTGGACTGAATCAATAAATCTAAATCTTTTGTGTTTTGAAGAATGAAATTCAAAATTTCTTCTGCTGTATCTGTATCGTCTTCAGTCAATGCAAACTGACTCAAATTAACAATGCTTAACAGCGATTCTGGTTCGCGTTTGTAAATCGCTTTTTCTTGAATAAACGCTTTTCCGAATTCTTTCTGCTGTACATAAAACCAACTTAAATAATGATTCCAGAAAACATCTTGATCTTTCTGAGTTTTTAAGATTAATGCTTTACGCATCGCATCTTTAAAAGCAGTATTATCGGTTTCGCCATTCATGAATCGAGACAATTGTGTTTGAATCAGATTGGTGTTCTGCGGATTTGTGAAAGATTCTGTCAATAGTAAATCAATCATCAAATCGGTTTTTCCTAATTGACCGTACAACATTCCGATTTGGAAATTGAAATTAAAATTTGGCTGAACCTGCATTGCCGTTTGATACGATTTTAGAGCATATTCCAACAATACTTTTTTCTCGAATGAACTTGCAATTCCGTAAACATCATTCGGATTTACTTTTATTTTCTCGATTGCCTGTTCGTAGTAATTTTTGGCTTTCGAATCATTTTTCTGCAATTGAAAATTATATCCTAATTCAACTAAAAAAACTCCTTGTTTGTAACGGTTGAAACGATCTTGAATCGCTTTTTCAGCATTTGCGTATTGCTGCAATTGCTGATAACAATCAACCGTTCTTAAAAAATATTGGGTATTAGATGGCGCACTTCTTAAAAGCTCTTCATAACTGATTTTAGCTTTTTCGAAATCACCTTTATCGTAGTAATATTGTGCCAGTTGCTCGTTTTGGCCAAACGCAAAACCAGAACATAACAAAACGATACAAATCAATATGTTTCTCATATTTTTTAAGTTTTCAGTCTCAGTCGCGGTTTTCAGTCTAAGTTTAACTGTAAACTGTCACTGTAAACTGGGACTTTTTTTAGTTTTCATTCGCAGTCACGGTTTTCAGTCTTGTTAAAACTGCAAATTGGCACTGCCAACTGGCACTTTTTTTAAGTTTTCAGTCGCAGTTTTCAGCCTTGTTAAAACTGTAAACTGCGACTGTAAACTGTGACTATTTTTAGTTACTGTAAACTGAGACTTTCTTAGTTTTCCAGAAAATCAAACCTAGGCCAATTAAAATAAATGGAATACTTAAAATCTGTCCCATATTAATTAGCATACTGTTTTCGAAAGCTTCTTGGTTTTCCTTGAAAAATTCAATTATAAAACGAGCCGTAAATAATAAAGTTAAGAAAGTTCCAAAGATTAATCCCTGTGCATTTCTAATTTTCTCCGATTTATACATATAAAACAAAATTCCGAAAATCAATAAATAAGCAAAAGCTTCATATAATTGCGTTGGATGTCTCGGAATCAAATCGTCTCTCTGAAAAACTATTCCCCAATTTCCATTAGTTGGTTTTCCATAGATTTCAGAATTCATAAAATTTCCCAGTCTGATAAAAGCGCCCGTTACAGGAACTGCAACTGCCATTTTATCTAAAAGTCCTAAGAATTTTACTTTGTATTTTCGGCAGTATAAAATCATTGCCGTTATAACTCCAATCGAACCTCCGTGACTTGCCAAACCTTGATAACCCACAAATTGATAAGCTCCTTTTATTTTTTGAATTGGTAAAAGAATTTCTATCGGATGTTTGAAAAAATACTCAGGTTCGTAAAAGAAACAATGTCCGAGTCTTGCACCTAAAACGGTTCCGACAATGACATAAATAAGTAAGGAATCGAGATTGTCTAAAGAAAGGTTTTCTTTTTTATAAATATTTCTGACGATGTAAAACCCGAGAAGAAGTCCGCAGGCAAAAAGAGCTCCGTAATATTTTAACGGAAAAGTATCTGTGATCCAGAAAATGACAGGATCTACGTTCCAATTTAAAATTCCGTTTTTCATTGGTATAAGTTTTTAGTTTTCAGTCGCAGTCGCAGTTTTCGGTCCAGTATGAAACTGAGACTGAAAACTGCGACTGAAAACTAAAAAACTAGTTTATAATATCAAATCCGCAGTAAGGACGTAAAACCTCTGGGATTACGATTCCTTCTGGAGTTTGGTAATTTTCAATAATTCCAGCTAAAACACGAGGAAGCGCTAATGAACTTCCGTTAAGCGTGTGAGCCAATTGGTTTTTTCCGTCTTTGTCTTTAAAACGCAATTTCAAACGATTTGCTTGGAAAGTTTCGAAGTTAGAAACAGAACTAATCTCTAACCAACGATCTTGAGCAGTTGAAAACACTTCAAAATCATAAGTCAAAGCAGATGTGAATCCCATATCGCCTCCGCAAAGACGTAAAACTCTGTATGGTAATTTTAGTTCTTTTAAAATCTCTTTTACATGTTCTACCATTCCGTCTAATGCTGCATAAGAATTATCTGGATGCTCCACACGAACGATTTCTACTTTATCAAATTGGTGCAAACGGTTTAATCCGCGAACGTGTGCTCCGTAAGAACCTGCTTCACGACGGAAACATGGCGTATACGCTGTATGTAAAACAGGAAGATCACTTTCGTTTAAAATAACATCACGGAATAAATTCGTTACTGGAACCTCAGCCGTTGGAATCAAATATAAATCATCAATTGTAGAATGATACATTTGTCCTTCTTTGTCTGGTAATTGTCCTGTTCCAAATCCTGAAGCTTCGTTTACCAAATGAGGAACTTGAACTTCATTGTATCCTGCAGCTGTATTTTTGTCTAAAAAGTAATTGATTAAAGCACGCTGTAAACGAGCTCCTTTTCCTTTATAAACAGGAAATCCTGCGCCAGTAATTTTTACACCCAATTCAAAATCGATAATATCGTATTTCTTCACCAATTCCCAGTGCGGCTGTGCGCCTTCGTGTAAGACTGGAATATCTCCTTCTTGAAAAACATTTAAGTTATCGTCTGGCGTTTTTCCTTCAGGAACAATATCAGCCGGAAGGTTTGGTAAAGTGTATAATTTATTGGTTAACTCAACAGCCAAAGCTTCTGCTTTTTCGCTAAGTTCTTTACTTTTCTCTTTTAGTGAAACTGTTTTTTCTTTTAAGATTGCTGCTTTAGCTTTCTCACCAGCTTTCATCAATTCACCAATATCTTTGGACAATTTATTAGATTCTGATAAAGTATTGTCTAATTCCACCTGTGCAGCACGACGATTTTCGTCTAATTGAACCACCTCTTCAACAACGCTTTTAGCATCGATATTTCGTTTTGCTAAAGCTTTGATTACTTTCTCTTGATTTTCTCTAATAAATGCAATTTGTAACATAGCTTGATTTTTATAACTATTGTATTTTTTATAACGGAAGCAAATTTAAGGAAATGTTTGTTAACAATAGGTCAAAGTTTTGCAGGAAAACTGAAATCTCCTATAAACAGCAAAAGCACCTTAAAAGTGCTCTTGTTGTTTTTTGATTTTTTCTAAATTTATTCTAGAAAACGATGCCTATCATCTCTATTGAAAGCATATTCTTTTCCGTTAAACTTGAGCTTTTCAAATTCTCTTTTAGTTTTAAGATCGCTTTTTTCTTCTACTCCATTTTCTAAATCATCTTCAACCGATTCTTCATAAGAAAAGTTTTTGGTGATCATTAAATCAAAGTAACCATTGGTTTTTTCGTCTGAAAAACTCATTCCGGTTTCTAGAGTTTCGATCTGAAAAGTACCGCTTCCGTTAGAATCTCCATTCGTCAAGCGAATAGGATATTCGTACAATACTTTTTTGATTTCTTTATTAGCCAAAGTTACCAAAGTGAATTTTTGCTCCGAATACAATACAATTCTACTGCTTGCACTGGCTTCAGTGTAAAAAGCAACTGCAGGAGTTTTTCCGTTTAAAAAAACGAGGTCTTTTAAAATATGAGATTTCGAAAATCGGATGGCTTCATTATCGTAATAACCTAAATTATCATCAAATTCTTCAGCAATTACACTTCCGTTTTCCCGATTTACAAATAAATACTTACGCTGAAAATAATTGCCTAACTCTTCCTCATCATTCTTTATCGCTTTTTTATTATGTTCGACAATTGTCAAAACAAAAAAAGCGGTTTTATCATCGTAGTTAATCGAACTCGTTTCGCTAATCTTGATAGCAGAATATTTAATTTTAAGATTTGTCGCGACTTTCGAAAGCAAAGGAAGATCCAATTCTGTTGAATCTTCAATTTCATCTGTATTTTTAAAAATGAGTTTCTTAATCTCTTTTTTATTTAAATCTGACTCTATTTCAGTCTGGGAAAGCAGTTCTTGATTCTGAATTTGTGTTTCGTCTTTGATCTTATCACTTTTCCCGCAGGAAAGCAAAAGCACCAAAATTCCGTTCAAAAGGGCAGTTTTTTTCATAGGTTTTGGTTTATTAGAAAATTTTAGGGCGTTCCAAATATATAATTTTCTTACAAACCATAACAAAAAAAATGGAAATTTAATCTCTCTTGATTTCGTGCCCAACAAATTCTTCCAGTGCTTTAAACATTTCTTCAACCGAAAGAACTTCTGTATCAGGATGCGATTTTAAAAACGTTGCATTTAATTCAGCCAGATTTTCATCCAATTCAAAATAAGCATTATTGTTTAGCAAATCCTTGAAAGCGTTTGGAGCATCAAATTTCTCTTTTAGAAATTTTGCTAATTTGATATTGCTTTGCAAACGAAGTTTTCGGCATTGTTCTTTAAATAATTCTAAATGTTTTTCAGCACCAATTAAAGCCAAACCTTCTTCTATTAATTCATTCAATTCTTTATTCCATCCCGAATCATGAACAAATTTTGAAAAATTTCCTTCGGCATATTTAGACGCATAAAAATCCAGATAATAGCTCATTAAAGCATCTTCATGAATCAAATCGTCGTCTATTTTTTCTTCGCGCATTAAATTGATTACCGAAATATTCGAATTTACAACATCTTGTGGATTTTCACTTTTTGCTGCCGTTTCTGAAATAATGATTTTACCGAATTCCATTTTTAATTTCTATTTAATATGTTACGATACAAATGTCAGGTAAAATAACAGTTTTTGAAAATCTTAACTTTTATTCTTTCTTTATTAATGAAAAACCCCTTTGATCAGAATAGTTCACAAGCATTTTAAAATTAAGATACAATACGAATATCGCATCATTATAAAACTGAATACCGCCTTTATATTCAGATCTTTTACTATTCTCAATAGATCTTAAAAAATTTGAACTTCTAATCTCAAACAAAGCAATAATTAATGCATCATCTTGACTACTTATGGTAGGATAAGACAAAATATTATTAATTAAGTCATGAATATAATCTGATTCATTTTGCAAAAAATCAAGTAGAAAAATGTCTCCCGTTCCTGCTGTATGCCATTTTCGCTCTATAATTGTTGTTTTCATTCTTCCTTCTGACAATTCACGTTTAAAATTATTGTCGGCTTGCCGATAATATATAAATTTCATTTCAACGTTTGGAATAACAGCTAATTTTCCAAAAGTCTCTAATGTAAAATCTTCTTTATTAAATCCCTCTGGATTGTTTCCATTAATTTTATAGAAATACATAAATAAAACAATTAGTCTATCATGCAAAATATTTATTTCATCTTGAATTACAATTCTAGTTGAACTTTTCCTTTTGTTTTCAGGTATTTTAACAGTTATTAAATAAAAAACATAACCTCCGATCAAACCATAAGCTAAATTGACTATAACTTCATTTAATTCAACAAAATTAACAAAACTCAAATCTGTTTTTATTAAAGGAATAACATCTAATTTAATCCATAATATTAAAAACACAGATAGTAACGTTAAAAAAACGAGCATTTTTCTCTCAATATTTCTTTTAAAATCTGTTACTTTTTTTTTAATACTGAATTCCATTTGAGTTCTTTGTTTAAAAGATTGTTTTACAAAGTTGGGAAATAATAATACAATTTGGAAGAAAATAAAGTTTTTGGCATATTTCATCAAGTCATCACAATTTTTAATCAAAACTTCCGTTATGGTTAAATTAGTTTTAAAAAACCTAACACCTTTTTTACGCAACTATTTAGAGACAAATGCATCTATTATAGATAAAGCTTTATACTAAAGTTTCAAAACCAAAACCAAAACCATGAAACAAATTATATTAATTGTTAGTATTCTGCTTGCATTAACTAGTTGCGAAAGTGAAGATTTACCAAACTCTGATGTGCAATTTTCGTTAGTTGCAAAAGGAGATTCTTTTCCAAATGATCAAAGTCTTGCGCCGAGACATTTAATTATCAAAGACCAAAAAAACTGGGATAAACTAGTTAAGGAAATGAATGCTTCAACTAATCTTTCCAAATATTTTAAAGAAAATACGATTGATTTTAGCAAATATCAAATCATTGCTGTTATAGACAAAACGCAAACCAGCGGTGGACATTCTATAGATATTGTTGAAATTAGCGAAAATCGAAATACTATAATTGTAAAAGTCGAAAAACTACAAAACGGTAATAATACTTCTAAATTATCTAGACCTTACGATATTGTAAAAACAGACAAAACTGATAAAAAGGTTATTTTTGAACAGTAGTTATCCTCTATTCTCAATCAATAATTCTTTCAATTCATTGGTTTTCAAATAAGCCGCAAAACGTCCGGCCAACAACAACATTTCTTTTTCTTGGGGTGTTATTTTTAGCTTGGTTTCTACGTGAGACGAATATTCATATAACATCAAAAGTTCGGCAGCGCCAAAATCTTTAAATTTTTCTTTGTCTAAACTAGAAAGCAGCACTTCGCCGTATTTATCTTTTTTAAAACTATCTATTCCAAATTTTGCAATTAACTGCGCTCGAAAATCATCATGAAGTTTAAGCCAGCTTGTCGCATCATCATCGGTGTTTTTTAATTGCGTTACCAAATCTTCGTAAGCTTGATCTTTGTTTAGCTTTAAAAGATAATCCCGCAATGTTGTAAAACCAATTATCTGGTAATTTGAAGTTGGAATTTTATATCTCTCCAGATCACTTTCGACATCTTTTTCAAAAGTTATGTAACGAGTTTGAACCGTATATAAAGAAGCGGTTTCTAATAAAGAAATCAATCTGATTTTTTCATCATTTATAAAAGGTGCCTTTTTTCCTTGTCCTAAACAATCAATAAATAGCGCTTTTTTGTTTTTGTCTTTAACTTTTGTATCGTTGTGAAGCAGTTCTATCAAGGTTTCGTAACCCATATTATCAGAAGCACCGCCATCAATCACACATAAAATTTTATCTTGATTTTTGATTCCGAATTTGGTTTTTGGAAGAACACCAGGAAAAGCAGAGCTTGCTGTAATAGCATAAGTCAAAGGAAAATCGTAACCATTATTAATATAATTTTCGTCAAGCGAAAGTGACGCTTTATTGGGAGCCAAAGACGAATTGATTTTCAAAGCCCGAATAATATGTGGCATAAACGGAAAACGCTCGCCGTTGTTATAAGCCGTTCCGTTGGCAACCATAATGGGCAATTGCGGATTCTGTTTACTGTCTTTTGGAATAAAGAAATCAGACAAAAGCATTTGCGTTTTAAACTTATTCTGATTCTCTGGATTGCTGCTGTCATATTGCAAAACTTCCAAATCTAAACGTTGTGCCATAGAGATTTTTTCTCCTTTTTCGTTTCTGCTATTGTTCAAAAGCGAAAAAAGTGTCGCTGATTTACTGACATCCGATTTAAAGGCATCGGCTTTAGAAAAATAAAATTCGTTGAAGCTACAATTGTCATATTGCAGTTTATTTTTCAAGATCGTCAAATAATATCCCGCGGAATAACAGCCTCCAGAAACGGTAGAAAAGTAATCTACTTCATTTAGAAAATTACGATTCGAGTTGTCTTCCTGAATATCTTCTAAACCTAAAAGAACTCCCATACTAAAAAACTGCGCTCGCGACCCTCCGCCCGAAATACCAACTCCTAAAGCAATATTCGGATTCTGAAGCCTACTGTCACGATCCTGAACCGATTTATATTCGCTTAAATCAACAGCAGGAATTGAATTATAATTGATTTCTGAAAAGAGATTTATTTTATTCTGGGTTATTCCTTTATTTATTATAAAAAGAAAAAAGAATCCTAGAGAAAGACTTTTAATTTTCATCTTAAATTCCATTTAATTACTATCTATTCAACATTAAATAATCGCAATATATACGAGAGTTCGTAAACAATAAAAAGTGCCACTAAAATAGTATGAAACTTTTTATTATCTATTTTTATTGCTATTAAACATAAAATTATGTGACTTATAACCCGAACAAAATATTCGTTTTGGTTGTATAAAAAATAGTCTCCGCCTTTGATTGCCGTATCGATTATATCGGCTCCAAAACTTATTGCTAAAACCGAAAAAAACCATTTTTTTCTGGAATAAAAATAATCTTCATATCCTGTATAATCTACTAAATCGTCGGGATAAAGAATGGCACATAGCAAATAGTAAATTAAAATATAGCAGATAATGAAGAAATAATCTGCAAAATACCACTCATGAATTAATTTTAGATTAAACTCCCACCACCAAAAATGAATAAGCATCAGAAATACATAAAACACCCATAATGCATGCACAAAGTAGAATTTCTTGCGCCCGGGATGTTGAATAAAAATTACGGAACCTTTTATGAGATGCGTTAAACTTAAACCCAAAATGATTCCGATAATCGATTTGACATGCGTAAGTTCTTCCATAAATAAAGATTATTTACAATGAACTAAAATTAATTTAATTAATTCAAACCTAAATGTTTTTACACTGATTTTTAAATCTTTAAGATCTGGCCTAATCTTACTGATTGATTTCAAAAACAAATTTTTAATCAAAAAGTAATATTAAAATAACCGTGAAATGTAAAACCTATAAATGAAATACAAGAATAAACAGTAATTTTATTGCATTCAAACTCAGTTTAGCAAAAAAGTATGAATCAAAGAAAAGTATTAGAATATTACGTTTTAGACGTATTCTCAAACGAGAGCTACAAAGGAAATCCGCTTTCTGTGGTTTTTACAGATGGAAATCTAAAACTAGAAACCTATCAGGATATTTCTAGAGAATTTCGCTATTCTGAAACCTCATTCGTCTATTATTCTACAAGAGAAAAAGCACTTGTAGTCCGTTCGTTTACTCCAATCGGAATCGAAATCGATGGTGCGGGTCACAATTTATTAGGTGCAGTTTGTGGTGCTCTCCTAAAAGGAATGCCCATTTTTGATGAACAAAATGAAAGTGAGCCTTTTGTAATTATGAAACATTCCGCAATTCCAGTAACAGTAAGTATTGATTCTGATACTTTTTCGCCAATGGTTCAAATGCATCAAAAATCGGCGGTCATCAAACAAGAAATCCCAACGTATAAAATTGCAGTTGCTCTGGGCTTAAAGATTGAAGATTTGGATGTAAATGCTTTTGTGCCAACAATCGTTAAAACAGAAGTTGCACACACAATGGTTCCTATAAAAAACAGCCAGATACTTAACAGCTTTATTCCTGACAGCCAGCTTTTAATCGAAATCTCAAAAGAGTATGATTTTGAAGGGTTTTATTGTTTCACTCCAGCTGAGGAAGGCCTAGATCACATAGTCGAAACAAGATTTTTTAATCCCATAATCGGAATAAACGAAGACCCTGCAACAGGAACTGCTGCTGGTCCATTAATTGGGTTTTTAACGCAAAAGAAATTCACTAAATCTGAAAAGGAATATAAAATTCTTCAAGGCGTAAAATTAAAACAGCCTTCAATGATTGAAGTTATGAATCGCGAAGAAGACATTTTGGTAGGCGGTTCTTCGATTATTACTATGAAAGGGGAACTTTATATATAACGTAAAAAGCTGCATTGTGTAATGCAGCTTTCATCTATTCTATTTCTTAATTTCCTGTGGTAACGTTTTTTTTTGCTCTGGCGGAATTCTCTTTTTCAGAAACAAAATCTGACCTAAATGACTCGATTGATGTTCCATAACGTGAAACCAGCAATATTGGTTTGTCCAATCGTATCTTGTTTGCACTTCTGCAAACCAAGCATCGTCTCTTTTCTTTAATTCTTCAATTGTTTTAGCTCTTACTTCATTATAGATATCCAAATAATATTGAATATCATGACCTTTAAATTCGTCTCTTCCGCCTTGATCCAAATCTAAAGCATTTCCCCACTTTTTCTTTTCTTCTTCATTAAAATCTCTATTTTCAAAAGTAAAGACCTGATAATATTTTTCGGCTGCAGCCAAATGCATTACCAAAGCTCCAATTCGGTTTGCCTCTGCATCATGAAGATAATCAATTTCATATTGGCTCATGTTTTTTACTGTTCTCTCAACACGAGCTTTTAAATCTTCAAGCATAGAAATCATATCTGCAATTTTAGGAGATGCTCCTTCAACATTTCCAATTTTAGCTTCTAATCTTGGTTTTATACCTTTTCCTTCTATAAGCAAACTGTTTTTTCCATCAACACTAGATTTGTCCGAAGTAATTTTATATTCTTTTACTTTAACAATAGCATCGTTACTTATTCCTTGAATCCATTTAGGAACATCTCCATTACTTATCGGACTTTCAAAACTTGAATTTAAAACAGTCACAGGTTCGTAAGCACCTTTATCATTTTCAATAAAAAGTTCAAATTTGTCAAAGTAAAACTTCCCGTCAAATAGACATAAACCTCCAAAACTTAATGATTTACTATTCTTATCGACAGTTCCTTCAACAGTGTATGAACTCCATTCTTTAGATTTTACTGGTCTGTCGCTCATATTATCAAAAAAACCATCTTCATCATTTTTGGTATCAACACGAGCCCAAACTCCCGCCCATGATTTTGGTTCTGTAGTTTCGACTTTTACATAAGCAGTTACTTTAAATTTTTTCTTTACAGAAGTCTGAATAGCAATAGTCTGACTTATAGATGTCCAATCTGTAGAAACTGTTTTTACAGTTTGAGCCTGACTCATACTAAAAAATAAAAACAGCAGTGGTATTATTAGTTTTTTCATTTTTGGAAAATTAATGTTGCTGTAAATGTAATATTGTTTTCCTAAGTAATAACTTACTTTTACAAAAAAAACTTCATAAAAAAAACCGCATCAGGCAGGATGCGGTTTAAAATATTTAAAACTAGAAAAACTTCTTAGTTCGTTTTCATTGGCGGTAAATCAAATGCCTTTGAATCGTGTTCGAAGCTGTTTCGGTGTGCTCCATCGCAAAATGGTTTGTTTGCAGAATGTCCACAACGGCAAAGACCTAATGCAGTTCTTCCTTGTAAGCCATAAAGTGTTCCTTCTGGATCCATAATTTCGAAATCTCCTTCGATTTTTATTGAACCATTTTTATTGATGATTAATTTAGCCTTGCTCATAAATTTTGTTATTTTCGACTGCAAAGATTGCGAAATATATTCTCATTTATAAGCGCGAAACGTAGTTTAAACTGGTTCTATTTTATGTGGGTTTGCTACGAAGACGCGAAGGCGCAAAGTTTAATCCCAATCTTGTCATCCTGAGGAACGAAGGATCTCACGAGTAACTCCGCAAAGAATATTCACCAATCTTTGTCGAATTTCTAGTGTGATCCTTCGTTCCTCAGGATGACAAACTGAACGATTACTCTAAAGTTTTATAAACAAAATTCTTAAACTTCACGCTTCCCTTTCCAATCGAACAAAGACCAATTCTTAATCCTAAAAATCCGCTTAACACATTATGATTATATCCTGAAACTTCTACAGAATTTTCAATTTTCTTCCAATCTTTTCCGTCAACGCTGTAAAACATATCGACTGTATTTTTGATGTTTTTAAGTCGAAGAAAGACTTTTCGCGTATGCGTATTTTTCTCCGTCGGAAATTGCCATCCTCTTAAATTCGCCAGAATGTTGCTTTGATCTGCTAGTATTCCTGAGTAATATTTGTTATCATAAAAAAGCACCAAACCGCCTACTGCATCGCCTTCCATTTCAACTTCAACTTCGGCTGAGTAAGAATGTCCGCCGGGAACAATTACAAGAGGCGAACTGTTTCCTACGCCATCACCTTTTCCTTCAATCGTTAAAGTATTATTGGCTACTTTAAATCTTGACTTTTCTACTCCATTATAAAACTTCCATTGTGGTTTTAAAGCTGTTCCTTCAAAATTATCGCTCAAAGAAAATTCAGAAAGCGTTTTGCCTTCTGGTTTCGCAATTGGTTTGTCTGTTTGAATGTTATCTGGAATTTTATACCAACCGTCTTTTGTCCATTCAACAGGCTGCAATAAAGTCTGGCGTCCTAAATTGTAATAGTCTTTTTCGTATCCGTGAAAAATCATCCACCATTTTCCGTTTGCATCTTCAAAAACGGTGCTGTGTCCTTTTGACCACCAAGTTTCAGAACTGCTGTTGGTTCGCACAATCGGATTGTGAGGCGAGTTTTCCCAAGGTCCAAGCGGTGATTTTGATCTTGCCGAAATGACCATATGACTTGTGGCGGGTCCTGCTGTTCCGCCTTCGGCAACCGTTAAATAATAATATTCTCCACGTTTGAATAATTTTGGCCCTTCCATACAAAAACATTCAATACTCCATTCACGCGGAATTTTCCATCCGTCGTAAACATGTTTTAATTCGCTTGTTACCGAAAGGCCATCTTTGGATAAAGCCACATAACCGCCGTTGCTGAAATATAAAAATCGGTTTCCTTTATCGTCTGTAATATGTCCGGGATCTATATTCCCAATTTTCAAATCTACAGGTTCGCTCCACGGACCATTTATAGAATCGGCAGTTACGACAAAATTGGTATTATTGGCAGGAAAATAGATGTAATATTTATTGTTGTACTTAATTAAATCTGGCGCCCAAACTGCTCCAACATATTTATGAAGTGCATTTGTAACAGGTTCCCAATTCATCAAATCGGTCGAATGCCAGATTAAAAGTCCTGGATAATAATCGAAAGAAGAATGCACAACATAATAATCTTTTCCGTCGCGCAATAAACTTGGATCGGGATAATCACCCGCAAAAATTGGGTTTGAATATTGATTTTGTTTTAGACTTTTTTCTGCTTGTGATTGAGAATAAACACAATACGAAAACAGTATTAAAAAGGTTAGATATATTTTTTTCATGTTTTGATATTTTTTTCAAATATAGTCAAAAAGACTATAAGGTTTGTTGTGAAGGTAAATTTGTTGCTGGTAACGCAGAGAACGCAAAGATTTACGCAAAGAAAGCGAAGATTTTTTTTGAGTTTTTACAAAAATGTAAAGTTCACAAAGCTTTGTCTACATACAGCTTAGCAAACTTAATATTTAGAGCTTGCTTAACCTTTACTAAATATATCTTTGCGTTCTTTGCGTAAATCTTAAAGACTCTGCAAGAGCTAAATTCAAAAAAACTCAGCAAATCTCTGTGCTTTTTCTCTGCGAATGGCCGCGCAATATTAAAATCTCAATTCTATTGCTTATTTTTGCACTCTAAAATTCATATTAATGACACAGAATCCAAAGAGATATACGATCACGGCGGCATTACCTTACACCAACGGACCTATTCATATTGGTCACTTGGCGGGGGTTTATGTGCCTGCAGATATATATTCGAGATATTTAAGATTGCAAGGAAAAGATGTAGCATTTATTTGCGGAAGCGATGAACACGGGGTTGCAATTTCGATGAAAGCCAAAAAAGAAGGAATTACACCACAACAGGTTATTGATAAATATGATGGAATTATCCGTAAATCGTTTGAAGATTTTGGGATTTCATTCAACAATTATTCTAGAACTTCGGCTAAAATTCATCATGATACGGCTTCGGAATTCTTTAGGACTTTGTATGATAAAGGCGATTTTATTGAAGAAGTTACCGAACAATTGTACGATGCAAAAGCAAATCAGTTTTTAGCAGACCGTTTTGTAGTTGGAACTTGCCCAAAATGCGGTAATGATGGAGCTTACGGAGATCAGTGCGAAAATTGCGGATCTACTTTAAACGCTACGGATTTAATTAATCCAAAATCGACCATTACTGGAGAAACTCCAATTCTTAAAGAAACAAAGCACTGGTTTTTACCTTTAGACAGATATTCTGATTTCTTAACCGAATGGATTTTAGTTGGACATAAAAACGACTGGAAAACCAATGTTTACGGACAAGTAAAATCTTGGATCGACGCAGGTTTAGAACCTCGCGCCGTAACGCGTGACTTAGACTGGGGAATTGATGTTCCTGTTGAAGGTGCTGAAGGCAAAAAACTATACGTTTGGTTTGATGCGCCAATTGGATATATTTCATCTACAAAAGAATGGGCTGCACGCGAAGGAAAAGATTGGGAACCATATTGGAAAGATGAAGAAACCAAATTGGTTCACTTTATCGGAAAAGACAATATCGTTTTTCACTGTATTATTTTCCCAGCAATGCTTAAAGCTGAAGGAAGCTACATTTTACCAGATAACGTTCCTGCAAATGAGTTTTTGAATTTGGAAGGAAATAAACTTTCGACTTCTAAAAACTGGGCGGTTTGGTTGCACGAATATTTAGAAGAGTTTCCAGACAAGCAGGATGTTTTACGTTACGCTTTAACATCAAACGCGCCTGAAACAAAAGATAACGATTTTACTTGGAAAGATTTCCAAGCTAGAAATAACAACGAATTGGTTGCCGTTTTCGGAAACTTCGTGAATCGTGTTGTGGTTTTAACCAACAAATATTACGATGGAATTATCCCAACTCCAAACGAATTTACAGAAGTTGACGAACAAACTTTAGCAGAATTAAAAGCGTATCCAGCCGTGATTTCAAGTTCGGTTGAGCGTTACAGATTCCGTGAAGCTTTGGGCGAATTGATGAATGTGGCTCGTTTAGGAAATAAATATTTAGCAGACGAAGAGCCTTGGAAAGTAATGAAAGACAATCCAGAGCGTGTAAAAACACAAATGTATGTTGCGTTGCAAATTGCTGCGGCGTTGAGCGTTTTGGCTGAACCATTTTTACCTTTTACTGCTACGAAACTTTCTAAAATCTTGAATTTGGCTGACCTTAAAGAGCATTTTGCAGGTTTCAGTAAATTCTTGAAAGAGAAAGATCGCGATGCAAAAGACATCTTTATTGAGAAAACTTTAGGTTGGAATGACATTTCTGAAAACTCAGATTTAATTCCAGCAGGACATAAAATTGGCGAAGCAGAATTACTTTTTGCTAAAATCGAAGACGAAGAAATACAAAAACAAGTAGATAAATTGGAAGCGACAAAAACCGCAAATATTGCTGAAAACAAACAAGCAGAACCACAAAAAGATTTAATTCAGTTTGATGATTTTGCGAAAATGGACATCCGTATCGGAACTATTTTGGAGGCTGAAAAAATGCCAAAAGCAAACAAACTTTTGGTTCTTAAAGTAGATACAGGAATCGATGTTCGTACGATTGTTTCAGGAATTGCAGAAAGTTTTTCGCCAGAAGAAATCATCGGAAAACGTGTTTCTGTATTAGCAAACCTTGCTCCAAGAGCTTTACGCGGTGTCGAAAGTCAAGGAATGATCTTAATGACAACAAACGCTGAAGGAAAATTGGTTTTTGTAAACCCAGATGCTGATGCACCAAATGGAGCTACGGTAAACTAAACTGATTTAGATATTAAGCATATCGTTTGTCATTTCGAGGAACGAGAAATCGCACGTGAGATTCACACACTGTTGTTGAGTTTCTAGTGCGATTTCTCGTTCCTCGAAATGACAAGATTGAAGAATTAAAAGAATAAAATTCTTACATTTTTATTGTTTCTTTCAAATTTATATTTGTACGTTTGTACTGACTAAATATTTGAAGACTTTCAATAAAACTTATTAAAGTTAACAATAAGCGAACCCTTGCCATGGTGAAGGAACAGGAAACTGTCCTAAATCTATCTTCGGATATTTAGTCACACCTAAAGCGAGGGTTTCGTGCGTTTAAAATTTTCGAAATGACTAAAGAAAATCAAAAACCAACACATCACGATGTAATGCCATCGATGGCAAAATTTCTATCAGACCTTTGGTTTGAAGGAGATTTTAGAGAACAGCCCAATTATCTGTCTGAAATTTTCAATCGAATTCTTGAAACAGAATTGGGAGATGACAAAGAGCTAAGATCAAAAATGATGGAATGCATCAAAACCAGTGAAATGCTTGCAGAAACACTCGAACCGTTTTCGGATAAACAAATTCAGAAAGCCTGCAGTAAATTTTTAGCTGCCTAAAACAACAAGACGCATGAAATTGTATAATCTTCATGCGTTTTTTTATGCGCTACAATTCAAAGCTATAGATTTAAAAAAAGTATTTACTTTCAAAAAAAAATAAGATATTCGCCAACCAAAATAAATCAAAAACAAATCAGATCAATGTTAAAAAAAATAATCTATTTCTGCTTATTTCTAAGCACATTACACTTGTTTTCGCAAGAAATTGTAAATTCTGTTCCTGTTGAATTAAAGAAAAATCGCTCTATTTTCCAGGTCGTAAATAATGAAAAAAACGATGTGACATTGTTTGTCAGCGATAAAATAAAAGTAAAAGCGATTCATCTCGACCAAAACTTAAAAATCGTTGATAGTATTTCTATCGAAAGACCAAACATTAAAACTTACGACATGATGATTGGCTACAATATTAGTGACAATAACACACGACTATTTTGGTCATCTAGCGATTACGAAGACATTTTTACACAATTGTACGATATTCCAAATCATAAAGTTGTAACTCAACAATATACTCTTGCTTTGAAAGATCAAAAGGTTTTACAAAAATTTAGTGAAAACGATAATTTCTACATTTTAACTTTTATTAAAAAAAGCAACAATTTAAAACTGCATATTTTTGACAAAAACGGAAATTACCGTGAAAGAATAATTTCATTAGCAGGTTTTCACTTTTTAACTCACAACTATGAGAAAACAGATTTAGATGGTGTTTTAAGTGAAAACTTACTTCCTTTTGAGTTTCCTTATACTTTAAAGTATATAAATCCTGAAGATCCAACTTCTATAACCGAAGGAGCAAAACAAAGAAAATGCTACTTCAATAAAAAACAAATTACAATAACACTTGATACCAATGTAGATTTTACTCAATTGTTTATTATTGATTTAGCGACATTTACTGCTAAAGAAAAAATAGTAAAAAAGCATGCAATAACGGGAGACCGTACTTTTTTTAATTCCAATTCTTTCTATTTTGACAATAAATTATATCAGATAAAAACTTCTTCAAGTCTTTTTCATTTTACAGTCAACGATTTAGAAGACAATATTTTAAAAGAATATTCTGTAAGTGCAGATGCTCCAATTGATTTTAAAAACTCAGAAATTTATCAGGAAGGTGGCGATTTTGGAGGAAAAAGAATTTTAGAGACTTCTACACAGTTTATTAGAAAAGTAAATAATCTTCATTCTGGTCTCTCTTGTTATCATATTGGTGAAAACACCTTAATTACTTTTGGAGGAGTTTCGGCACAAGGACAATCAGCTGGTCAAACTGCAGCAAATCAGTTTGGATTAATTGGAGCTTTGGTTGGAGCTGCGTTTTTTAGTCCCACATTGGATAATTTCAATTCTTATGCCAACAGAAAAGTAGTAAAAATAGAAGGGCTTTTTGATAATCAAGACAATCACGTACAAGGAGATTTGAAGCCATTAGCTTTTGATAAAATCCGTACTTTTTTTGATGACAATAAAGATGTATCTTCTCAAACATTATTTAAAATGAATACTGCTTATTATTTAGGATACTATGATAATAAAACAAAAGAATATACAATTAGAAAATTTGTCGACTAAACTATAATTGTAAAGTTTTAAAAAGCGTGAATTAGTTAAACTTAACTGATTCACGCTTTTTAGTTTCAAAATAGTTGCTTTCTGAATTATCTTTGAAAAAAAATATCAAAGAATAAAATACATCTAATGAAACTCACAAAACCAAGATTAGCCTTAATCTGCGGTATACTCTGCATATCTATTTTCCCGATATTGGTAAAATTACGTTTAACACCAGGATTAATTTCGGCTTTTTACCGAATGTTTTTTGCTGTTGTTCTGCTTTTGCCTTATGTTATTTTAAGCGGTAATTTTAAACTTCCAAAACTAAAATTTGCTCTTTTGGCAATACTTTGTGGTGTTTTATTCTCGTCTGATGTTGCCGTTTGGAATATCGCCATTCAGGAATCAAGCGCGACTCAAGCTTCTTTGTTGACCAATTTATCTCCGGTTTGGGTTGGAGTTGGTTCTTTCTTTTTTCTAAAAGCAAAACCCGCAACAAATTTTTGGATCGGAACATTAGTTGCTTTATTCGGAATGGTCACTTTGGTCGGTTTTGAATTTTTTATCGATTTAAACTTCGATAAAGCATTTCTATTTGCCGTTCTATCTGGCATTCTGTATTCCATTTATCTTTTGGTCAGCAAAAATGTACTTTCAGAAGTCGATGTTCTTTCGTTTATGACGATTAGTTTATTCGCTTCAAGCATTTATTTAGGAATTTTATGTTATGCTTTAGGCGAACCTTTTACTGGGTTTTCAAATGCTGGCTGGTTTGTTCTCGTGCTTCAAGCTGTTATTTGCCAATTGTGTGCTTGGCTTTCTATTAGTTATGCCACTCAGCACATGCGTGCAACAAGAGTTTCGCTAAGTTTATTGAGTCAAGCTGTAATTACCTCAATTTTAGCTTGGTTGTTTTTGGAAGAACAAATAACTTTACAGATGGTTTTCGGCGGAATTATATTACTTTTCGGAATACGAATTACGTTTTACGATAAAACGATTTCTTTGAAAAGACTTTTTTCTAAAGATTAAGAAAAAGGTTTCACGCAGATTCAGCAAATTTGAGCAGATTTTAAAAATCCTTTTAATCTCATAATCTGTGACTAAAAATTAGTGTAATTCACAATTCAATTGTCAGAAATAGTCAAAAAATTAGTTTAATTCGTGAATTCGTGGCAGAAGAAACCTGAAACAAAAAACACTTGAAACAAAAAACATTATGTTACATAAAACTAAAATACCAAACCTAAAAGTAATCGCATTTGATGCCGATGATACTTTGTTTGTAAACGAACCATATTTCCAAGAAACCGAACATAAATTTTGCGCTTTGATGGAAGATTACCTTTCGCATCAAGGTATTTCGCAGGAATTATTCAAAATTGAAATTGCCAATCTGCCTTTGTACGGTTACGGAATCAAAGGCTATATCCTTTCGATGATTGAAGCAGCGATGAACATTTCGAACAATACAATTCCAGTTGAAGTCATTGAAAAAATCATTCAATACGGAAAAGAATTACTCGAAAAACCAATCGAATTACTAGATGGGACTGAAGAAACACTTCAAGCCTTAAAAGGCAAATACAAATTGGTTGTTGCCACAAAAGGCGATTTAAAAGATCAGCACAGCAAATTGCACCGTTCTGGTTTGGGACATTATTTTCACCACATCGAAGTAATGTCAGACAAACAGGAAATCGATTATCAAAAACTTTTAGGACGTTTAGATATTGAGGCGCATGAGTTTTTGATGATCGGAAATTCATTAAAATCAGATGTTTTGCCCGTTTTAGGAATTGGAGGTTATGCCGTTCATATTCCGTTTCATACTACTTGGGAACACGAAAAAATTAATCACACTATCGAGCACGAACACTTTAGTTCATTTGAAACTATTGCAGAAGTTGTTCCGAATTTATTATAATGAAAACACTTTTAGACTTAGAAAATTGGAATAGAAAAGAGCATTTTGCCCATTTTAAACAAATGGAAGAACCCTTTTTTGGTGTTACCGTAGAAATAGATTGCACAAAAGCGTATCAAACTGCAAAAAGCATCAATTCTTCTTTCTTCATTTTCTATTTGCATAAAACTTTGGTTGCAGTAAATGCCATTGAAAATTTTAGATATCGAATTTCAGAAAACGAGATTTACATTAACGACCAAATAGATGTATCGGCAACTATTGGCCGTGAAGATGGCACTTTTGGGTTTTCTTTAATAGAATATCACCCAGATTTTAAAACATTTGAGCAAATTGCCTTAACCGAAATTGAGCGTATTCAAAGTACAAGCGGACTTTTTACAAGATCTTTCGACAATGATAATCTGATACATTTCTCGGCAATTCCGTGGATAAATTTTAGTTCGATTACCCATGCGCGCAGTTTTACGTACCCAGACAGCTGTCCGAAAATTTCTTTTGGGAAAATGATGATCAATGAAACTGGCAAAAAAACAATGTCAATGGCTGTTTATGTACATCACGGTTTAATGGACGGAATACATGTTGGTCAATTTATAGATACTTTCCAAGAGCTTATGAATCAATAAAATAAGCGGAATGATTTTTGAGCGTAAAAATATATGAAACAAATCTTCCTTTTTTTGTCTTTAATCTCAAGTACTGTTTTGTTGAGTCAAACGGTACTTCACTCTTATCCCATAGATTTAAAAAACAAAATAGGACAGACTCAAGTTTTAAATGCCGAAAATACTACAACTCATGATGTATTTGCTTTTGTCGCAACTCCAGATAGTCTTTCAATATTAAAATACAACAGCGCTTTATTTCTAAATGATAAGTTTATAACTTCTCGAAAATATGTCGAAAACAGATCCTTAATGGGATGCAGTTTTAGCGAAGACGGAAATCCAACCTTATATTGGTTTTCTGGAGAAGAAAAAAACATCATTTTGGTTAAATATTTCATGGAAACCAAGACATTTAGGGCTTTAAAATTTCCCGTTCCTCTCGACGAACAATTTATTGTAACACAATATCAGAGAGACAACCATTTCTATTTATTAATGCAGAGCAAAACAAAACAATCCTTAACTGCATTTGTTTTTAAAAATGGAATAGCAGAAGAAAGGCTTCTTGATTTCAGTCCTTTTGTTTTTCGAGATCGTAAAACCCAGCAAAAAACATTCAACCAGATTCTGAATGAAAATCCCATTGAAAAAATGGATTCTGGAGAAAATAATCCGTTATATAAAGCTACTTCAAAAACTAAAATTTATACTTTGCCTAATCGTTTGATTCTAACATTGGATCAAAGTTTTAGAAAAACACAACTATTTGAAATAAATTTAGATAGTTTGGAGATTACCGAAAAGACTTTTATGAAGCCAATTGGAGAAAAAAATCCAAAAACCTCCAATTCTTTTTATCATGAAAACAAACTGTATCAGATCAATGTAAATGCAGATGAACTCTTATTTGACATCAAAGATTACACAACTGGCGAATCGATAAAAACATTTGCCGTTTCAAAAAAAGATACGATCCGTTTTAGTAATTCGCCATTATTAATGCAGATTGAAGATCGCGCGCCCAGACAATTAAAAAACACAGCCAAGTTTTTAAAAGAATTATCCAATCTTGATGCTGGCCTTTCTGTATTCAAAAACAAAAAAAATCTCTTTATAACTTTAGGAGGAACGGGCAGCGATTTAAAAACAGTTTCCATGAGTGGTTTCAATTTTGATGATTTTTTTGGAGATTTTCCTTCTCGCGGTTATTATAATTTAGAAACCAACTATTCTGTGTTTATTGAAAGTATTTGGACTAAAAAACTAGAATTGACTCAAGAAACGCATGAACCATTTGCGAGTGATAAGATTTATTATTTTTTAGATTCTCATAAAGAAGCTCTTCTTTCTAATACCCTAAAATTAAGTAATTACACCCTTTTAAGTTATTACGACATTGTTACCAAACAACTTGTCTTGCGCAAGTTCACAGATGGATTTAATTAAAACAAATTCGCTATCAGTGACTTAGCTCTAAAAAGCGAATTATAGCCATTTACAACCTCTTTTTTCAACTATTTCATAATCAAGGAGTAAGCTTATTCTAATACCTTTTTGGCTTTTAGGGGAAGTATTTACTTACAAATTATTGTTGTTTTGACCCAAATTTAAAATCTCAGATAACAATGAAAAAAGTTGTAATGACCCTTGCACTTGCCCTGGCATTAACAGGAGTAAGTGCTCAAACAGAAAACAATAATAGTTTTAATAAGTGGTCTGTAGAATTAGGTGCTGGTTTTAATAAACCACAAAGACCTTTTAGCGATGGATATTATACTAATACTGTAAGTCCATGGACTGGAGATCTAGGTGTTCGCTACATGTTTAATAACAAATTTGGTTTGAAGGCAGATTTTGGGTACAATAGTTTAACTGCAAAAGGCAGCTCTATCGATTTTGATTCAAAATACTATAGAGTAGATTTACAAGCCGTTGCCAACTTAGGCCGTATCATGAATTTTGAAACCTGGACTAATACTATTGGCCTATTAGGACATGCTGGTTTTGGTTATGGTCAATTAAGAAATGATAATTTTAAAGGAGCAGATGAAGTGGGTAACTTTATTGCTGGTGTAACTGGACAAATAAGATTATCAAATAGACTTGCTTTAACTGGAGATTTCTCAACTATCTTAAACGCATCTCAAGATCGTACTTTTGACGGAGCTTATGTTCCAGGCAACAGAGGTTTTTCAGGAATTTTATTTAATGGAACTGTAGGTTTAAATGTGTATTTAGGAAAAAACACAAAACATGCTGACTGGGTTGTTACTGAAGGTAATAACAATTATGCTGATCTTACTGCTTTAGAAAATAAAGTATCAGATCTTGAAGAACAAATCAAAAACAGACCAGTTCAAAAAGAAGTTGTTGTTGAAAAACAAGTTAACAATGCACAGCTAACGGATAATGATTTGATCAAAAGAATGATCAACGATAAATATTACAGTGTGTATTTTGACTTTAATAAAACAACTCCAATCGAAAATTCAACTGCTGCGATCGATGTTGTTTTAAATTACTTAAGAAAAAATCCTTCTGCATCTCTAGACCTAGTAGGTTATGCTGATCAAGTTGGAAAAGCTGAGTACAATGAAAAACTATCTCGTACAAGAGCAACTAATGTAAAAACTATTTTTGAAAAAGCAGGAATCGCTTCTTCTCGTTTAAATGTTGTTGCAAATGGTGCAGATACATCTATCCAAAAAGATTCTGATGAAGCTAGAAGATTAGCTAGAAGAGTTACTTTTATTGTAAAATAATTTCTTTTTAAGATTTGACTAAAAGTCCTTAAGATTTGTTCTTAAGGACTTTTTTTGTTTAAGAAACAATTCCAGAAATTGTCCCCTTGCTAAAAATTAATTGAGTGTTAATTCAAAAGGCTCATGTTTTCGAGGTTTCTAAAAAGGGTAATCAATAATTTTTCTTAATTTTACAAAAAAGACATCTATTATGCTATCAAAAAATATTGAATCGGCTTTAAACAAGCAAATCCGCATAGAAGCAGAATCTTCGCAAACTTATCTTTCTATGGCTTGTTGGGCTGAAGTACAAGGATTAGAGGGAATTGCTCAATTTATGTACACACAGTCAGACGAAGAGCGTGCACATATGCTTAAACTAGTTAAGTATGTAAATGAACGCGGAGGTCATGCTCAGGTAACAGATCTTAAAGCGCCAAAAACAACATATTCTACTTTCAAAGAAATGTTTGAGGAGCTTTACAATCACGAACTTTTTGTTTCGAAATCTATCAACGAATTGGTGCATATTACTTTTGAAGAAAGAGATTATGCGACTCACAATTTCTTGCAATGGTACGTTTCTGAACAAATTGAAGAAGAAGCTACAGCAAAATCTATCTTAGATAAAATCAACTTAATTGGAGATGACAAAGGTGGACTTTACTTGTTCGACCGTGATATTCAGCAATTAACAGTTACTAGCTCAATCGCTATCAATCCTAAATAAAAAAGTTAAAGTTTATTTAGAATATTTAAAAATAACTTTTTTGATTTATATTTGTCTCTGTTTTTATAATACAGAGGAAAATTGAGCAAGAAAGAAAAAGACAAGGACAAGAAAAAGGATAAAAAAGACAAAAAGAATAAAGTTATCCTTGATAAAATTAAGAAGATTGAAAATTGTAAATCTTCTTGCTGTGAGAAATATAAGAAAAGTGAAAAGAAACGCTGCTCACGTTGTCCTATGTTTGATTTATTCAAAAAAACTGCTTAACAAAATATACAAAACCCACCTGAATTCTCGGTGGGTTTTTTAATTTTAGAAAATAATTATCTTCCGATTTTTAAACTGCATTATGGAAAACACCAATACAATCCCAAAATCGAGCTTGGATTTTTTAGTCCAGCTTAAAGAAAACAATAACAGACCTTGGTTTGACGAGCACAAATCTGAATATTTAATTGAGTTAAATCATATTGAGAATTTTGCAGGCGCTTTATTAAAAGAACTTTCCAAAACTGATATCTTAGAAAATACTTCAGGCAAAAAAAGCGTTTATAGAATCTATCGAGACATTCGTTTTTCTAAAGATAAAACTCCTTTTAAAACATTTTGGGGCGGAAGCTATACTCGTGCCACTGCTGCGAGACGTGGTGGTTATTATTTTCATCTCGAAAAAGGAAACAGCTTTTTTGCAGGTGGCTTTTGGGGTCCAAATACAGCAGATTTAAAACGAATAAGAACCGAATTTGCTCACGATCCAGAAACCTTCCAAGAAATACTGAATTCGAAATCTTTCAAAAGCAATTTTGGAACTCTTCAAGGCGAACAATTAAAAACATCTCCAAAAGGTTTTGATTCAGATCATCCTGCGATCGATTTACTTCGCTTCAAACAGTTCTTGGTGATAAAACGTTTTACCGATGACGAAGTATTAAGTCCGCAATTTTTAGAACTGGCTCTTGATGCTTTTAAAAACATGAGGCCTTTTTTTGATTATATGAGCGAAGTGCTGACGACTGATGCTAATGGGGTATCAATTTTATAAAAACAATTTTCTGTAAAATATAAACCCGACAGGTTTTTGAAACCTGTCGGGTTTAGCTATGATTATTCCGTTAGGAATATCTCGTTGGTAGAAAAAAATGATTTTGTCTAGATCGTGTCCTGTAGGGACACCTGTTATGCGGAATAACATCCGCTTTAACAATCAAACGTTCCTACGGAACGTAAAACCATAATTCAAATCGAGTTCTACCGATGAAACATTCCTACGGAATGAATTGTTTTTAGAGATAAACAGCGATTAGCTAAACCCGACAAGTTTCAAAAACTTGTCGGGTTTAGCTATTTTGCAAAAGCGTTATTTACTCAGCAGTAAAATTTCATTTATTACAACCTCAGTTATATATCTCTTTTCTCCGTTTTTGTCATCATAGCTTCTGTGCGTCAGTTTTCCTTCAACAGCAATTTCTTTTCCTTTCACAACATACTTTTCAATTATCTCAGCTGTTTTCCCCCAAGCTGTTATACGATGCCACTCGGTTTGCTCTACTTTTTCGCCTTTATCATTTCTATAAATCTCATTTGTTGCGATTGTCAAATGTGCTAGTTTTCTACCGCTTTCTAATGTTTTAATTTCTGGATCATTACCAACATTCCCGATTAATTGTACTTTGTTTCTAATTGCACTCATGGCGTATACTATTTTTATGTTACTATTAAATTGAATCGTTCATCAAATTCAACACGGCAAAGATGCAAAACCCAAGTACTGACAGTCGGTTGCTAACTATTTACTATCGACTGTAAGTATTTGTAAGCGTTTGTAAATGGAAATTGTTTTTTGTATATTTGAGATAAATCTTACGATATGCAGACAAAAATTAAAAAAGTCGAATTACGAAATCTTGAAATTGAAGACTATAAACAATTAAAAAAATCAATGATCGAATCCTATCCAGAAATGGCCGATTCGTATTGGGGATCTGATGATATTGAAAGACTGCTTTCAATTTTTCCAGAAGGACAACTGGTGATTTTGGTTGACGGAAAAGTTGTTGGCTCTGCCCTATCTCTTATTGTCGATGAAAAATTAGTAGAGAAGAGACACAATTATCAGCAGATTAGCGGTGACTACACTTTCTCTACTCACAATGATAATGCTGAAATTTTATACGGAATTGATGTTTTTATTCATCCAAACTACAGAGGTTTGCGTCTTGGCCGTCGATTATACGATGCAAGAAAGGAACTTTGTGAACAATTAAACTTAAAAGCGATTGTCTTTGCAGGAAGAATTCCGAACTATCGAGAACACGCAAAAAAAATGTCTCCCAAAACGTATATTGAAAAAGTACGAACCAAAGAATTATACGATCCCGTTCTTTCTTTTCAATTAAGCAACGATTTTCACGTTTTGAGAGTCATTAAAAATTATTTGGAAGGAGATGAAGAATCGAAAGAATTTGCAGTTTTACTGGAATGGAATAATATTTATTATGATGATAGTCCGAAACTGATTAATCTGAAGAAAAACATTATTCGTTTAGGATTAATTCAGTGGCAGATGCGTCCGTTGAATAATGTTGAAGCCCTTTTTGAACAAGCCGAATTTTTCATTGATGCTGTTTCGGGTTATGGATCTGATTTTGCTTTATTTCCAGAATTGTTTATTGCGCCGTTAATGGCCGATTATAATCATTTGTCTGAAGCAGAAGCCATTCGTGAATTAGCACGTCACTCTGACCCTATTAGAAAGAAGTTTCAGGAATTTGCCATTTCATACAATATCAATATTATTACTGGAAGTATGCCTTATTTAGAAGGCGGAAATCTCTATAATGTTGGTTTCTTATGCAAAAGAGACGGAACTTCAGAAATGTATACCAAAATTCATATCACGCCAAACGAAGTTGTTCATTGGGGAATGAAAGGTGGATCGGAATTTAAAACTTTTGACACTGATTGTGGTAAAATTGGAATTTTAATTTGTTACGATGTCGAATTCCCAGAAATTTCAAGACTTCTGGCAGATGAAGGAATGAATATATTGTTTGTACCATTTCTAACCGATACGCAAAATGGTTATACACGCGTAAAACATTGTTCTCAAGCACGTGCAATTGAAAATGAATGTTACGTTGCAATAGCGGGCTGCGTTGGAAATCTTCCGAAAGTAAATAATATGGACATTCAATATGCGCAGTCATCTGTATTTACTCCTTCTGATTTTGCTTTTCCAAGTAACGGAATCAAAGCTGAAGCTACCCCAAATACAGAAATGACATTAATTGTAGATGTTGATCTTAATTTATTGAAAGAACTTCACGAACACGGAAGCGTCAAAACATTAAAAGACCGAAGAACAGATCTTTACGAAATTAAAAAATTGAATTCATGAAAACATGCCTCGAATGCTCAGCCAAAATTTTCGGTCGCGAAGACAAGAAATTCTGTTCAGATAGCTGCCGAAATGCCTACAATAACAAAATAAATAAAGATAGTACGAATTTCATGCGAAATATAAACAACAAGTTACGCAAAAATTACCGTATTTTGGCAGAGTTAAATGTAGACGGAAAATCGAAAGCTTCAAGAGACAAAATGCTGAACAAAGGCTTTGATTTTGAGTTCTTTACAAACATTTTACAAACCAAGACAGGAAATACATATTATTTCTTGTACGATCAAGGCTATCGTTCCTTGGACAATGATTATTTTATGCTTGTTAAAAAAGAAATATAGTTAGTATTTATTCACCATGAGAAAAAACCAAACCTCAATTCTAGCCATAGCCTGCGTTTTAGCTTTACTCGGCATTATATATGCCACGATGATGCCGCAAGGAATCTCTAAAGATGACGAAGCGCTTGCTGAATTCTCGACCGAAAGAGCCTTAAATCAGGTTGAGATTATTGCGCAGAAACCGCACTACGTCGGATCAACAAATCACGAATTAGTTGCCAATTATCTAAAACTCGAATTAAACAGAATAGGCTTAGAAACGAGTATTCAGGAAGGTTTTACTCTAAATGATAAAGGTCTTTTAGTAAAGTCAAAGAATATTTTAGCTCGAATTAAAGGAACAGACAATACAAAAGCTCTTTTACTTCTTTCTCATTACGATAGCGCGCCACATTCTTTCTCAAAAGGTGCAAGCGACGACGCTTCTGGTGTCGCAACAATTTTAGAAGGTGTACGTGCCTTTTTATATTCTAAACATCCTCAAAAAAACGATATTATTATATTATTCTCAGATGCTGAGGAATTAGGATTAAATGGAGCTGCATTGTTTGTGAATAAGCATCCTTGGGCAAAAGACGTTGGTTTGGTTTTAAATTTCGAAGCAAGAGGAACTTCTGGACCAAGTTACATGCTGCTGGAAACCAACAAAGGAAATGAAGCCTTGATTAAGGAATTTACTAAAGCAAAACCTTCTCATCCAGTTTCAAATTCTCTCATGTACAGCATTTACAAAATGCTTCCGAATGATACAGATCTAACCGTTTTTAGAGAACAAGGAAATATCCAGGGTTTCAATTTTGCTTTTATCGATGGTCATTTCAATTATCATACACAGCAGGATGATGTACAGCATTTAAACAAAACAACACTCGCACATCAAGGCACTTACATCATGCCTTTGATAAAATACTTCTCAAACATTGACTTAAACCAAACAGAATCTAACCAAGATAATGTTTATTTCAGTGCTCCATTTTCTTTCATCAATTATCCGTTTTCTTGGGTAATGCCAATGACACTAATTGCTTTTGGCTTATTGGTTTTCTTTATTTTCGTTGGAAAAGTAAAAAGAATCATCACTTTTACAGAAATTTTCAAAGGTTTTGTTCCTTTTCTCGGCTCAATTATAATTGCTGGATTGGTAACCTTTTTAGGATGGAAGTTAATGCTTGAAATTTATCCGCAATATTCTGATCTTTTAAACGGATTTACTTATAACGGACATGCTTACATAGGCGCTTTTGTTACTTTGAGTATCGCAATTTGTTTTGCTTTCTACCACCATTTCTCTGAAGCTAAAATTACCATGAATCATTTTGTGGCTCCTTTATTGCTTTGGATTATCATTAACGGGTTTTTAGCAAACAGCTTAACTGGCGCTGGCTTCTTAATCATTCCCGTTTATTTCGGAATACTTTTATTCGGAATATTTGTCTTTACACAGCATTACAGTTTAGGAATGAATTTAATTTTCAGCATTCCAGCTTTAGCCATTATTGCTCCTTTTATCGTAATGTTTCCAATTGGTTTAGGACTTAAAATTTTATATGGAAGTGCTATTTTAACCGTTTTATTATTCGGATTGCTACTTCCAATTTTTGGAGCATTCGCTAAAAAAGGCGCTTGGATTGTAATTTTCTTTATCGCTTCGATCTCATTTTTCGTCTACGCAGGATATAATTCAGGTTACGAACAAGGTAAAGCCAAATCAAACAGTCTATTGTATGTTTATAATGCAGATAATAATTCTGCTGTATGGACAACTTATGATACTAATTTAGACGAATGGACTAAATCTTATTTAGGGCAAACGAATCAGAAAGCGATTGGTTTGAATACACTGCCTCTTTCAAGCAAATACAATTCAACATTTACTTACAGCGCTATAGCGCCAGTTGTAGAAATTCCAAAACCAACAATTCAATTTTTGAGAGACAGCGTTATTGGAAACAATAGATATTTGAAAATCAGAATTACTCCAAATAGAAAAGTAAATCGTTATGACATTTACGCTAATCCAAAAATGACGTTTTATAACTTTAAAGCAAATGGCGTAGCGACTTCAGGAGAAAAAGGAAATCGTCTGCAGAGAGAAGACAGCAAAATTTTATGCTATTATGTTGTAGGCAATGAACCGCTTGAAATGGAATTCTACATCAATAAATCGTCTATTTTTGATATGGATTTAATCGAAAGTTCATTTGATTTAATGAGCAATCCATTATTAAATGTTAAACCAAGAGAAAACTGGATGATGCCAACTCCTTTTGTTTTGAATGATGCGGTTTTAATACAGCAGAAAATCAAAAGATATACACCACCAGTAAAACCGATAGAACCAGTTTTGGTCAAAGATAGTTTAACGGTTGCAAAAGATAGCGTAACAGCTCCAGCTGTAAAACCAGAATAAAAAACACAAAGGCAGATTTAAATCTGCCTTTTTTATTAACTGTAACCAAAAATTCTTTACTCCTCTTTACCTTTGTGTCTTTGAATCTCAAAAAATGAAACAAATAAGCATATTAGGCTGTGGCTGGCTTGGCCTTCCTTTAGCAAAAGCATTAATTGAAAAAGGAAATTCAGTAAACGGATCAACAACTTCAGAAAACAAACTTTCTATTTTAAAAAATTTAGGAATACATCCTTTTCTTGTCCTCCTGAGCGAAGTCGAAGGAAGACTTGAAAGCGAAATTGTTTCTGAGAACATCAATACTTTTTTAGCGGAAAGCGAAATTTTAATTATTGATATTCCGCCAAAATTAAGAGCTGCCGATCCAAATTCTGAAAAGAAGATTTTTGTCGAAAAAATTCAAACTTTAATTCCTTTTATAGAAAAATCAACCATTAAAAAAGTGCTTTTTGTGAGTTCAACTTCTGTTTATAGCGATGATAATAGCCTTATAGACGAAGAAACTATTCCTAATCCAGAGACTGAGAGTGGTAAACAATTAGCTTTAGCAGAAAATCTTCTTCAAGAAAATCAAAACTTCGAAACCACAATTCTACGTTTCGGCGGATTAATTGGCGAAGATCGTCATCCTGTAAAGTTTTTAGCTGGAAAAGAAAACCTTGAAAATCCAGATGCGCCAATCAATTTAATTCACCAAAAGGATTGCATTAGAATTATTGAAGAAATAATAATCCAATCGAAATGGAATGAAATTTTTAATGCCGTTGCACCTTTTCATCCAACAAGAGAAGAATATTACTCGAATAAAGCGATCGAAATGAACTTGGAGAAACCGAAATTCAGTTCTGAAAAATCGAATATCAAAAAGGTTGTTTCGAGTGAAAGAATAGAAAACTATTTGAACTATAAATTCTGTTTAGATAATTATTAAACTCTAAAATATTAGGTTTGGTAAAGTTGAAATCCTCATTTAAACTTAAAGTGATATAAATACATCTTATTGAGGCTATTAAAAACACATCCATAAAACATTTTTGCAAAAAATTTTAAAGCGAAAATCATGTCAATGGAACACAAATCATTTTTGTTTAATACATCAGCCTTTACAAAAGAATTATCAGAAATCATTCTTACTGCTGGAGAAACAGACAACGAAAAATTGCTAATTTCTTTTATAAACCAAAATTTAAACGATTTAAAGTCACCTTATTCAGGAGAAGAACTTACCGCTCAATGGATAGAAGAATTAGAAACCGAAGATATTCAAGAACTAGCCGATTTTGCAATGACAAAATATTATAATCCTGATGAAGAATTAGGGTTATCCTATAGCTGGGAATTATTATTAGAGTCATTTGATGAATTAGATCTTAAGTTTAATAATGAATATTATATACTTGGCAAATCATTAGATTCTGAAAACTTTACTCTAGACCCAGGCAAAATGGGACTTGGTTTTATTGACTCTCAGCAAATTTCTAGCATTCATAAAGAACTAATAAGTTTAAAACAAAACTTCATAGATATCTTCGAGACTGAAAGCTTAGATAAAGAAATTATACAAGCTTATGAAGAATTAATTGAAATTTACGAAGAAGCAAAAGAATCAAACTGTGGTTTATTAATGACTTTTTAATTGATTATTTATATTTCTATATTTAATAAAGTCAGAGAGATATATTATTTTTCACAAACCTTCGACTTCATTCAGGCTAACAATCGTATAAACCGTGCGATGCAAAAACAATAAACTTAAATTACTTTATGTAATTCATATGGTTTAAAAAAACTTTGCTTTCGATAACTATCGGGATTGCGAAACCTTCCTATCTTTGTAATTAACTCAAAAATCATGGAAACAGTCTATATCAATTCACCTCTAGGAATCACCAAAATCATTGGAGATGAAAACGGTATTTCTGTAATTTCTGTTTCCGATGTTGGTACAAATGAAGTTTCAGAAATAATTCCTGAAGTTTTACAAGATGCCGTTTCTCAATTAAATGAATATTTTGAAGGCAAAAGAACCAATTTTGATCTAAAACTAAATCCGCAAGGAACCGAATTTCAGCAAAAAGTCTGGAAAGCATTATTAGAAATTCCATATGGGAAAACCGTAAGTTATATGGATCAAACCAAAAAATTGGGAGATGTAAAAGCGATTCGCGCTGTAGCGTCTGCAAATGGTAAAAATCCGCTTTGGATCGTTGTGCCTTGCCACCGCGTTATCGGCACAAATGGATCTTTAACTGGATACGCCGGCGGATTATCACGCAAAAAATGGCTTTTAGAACACGAAAGTCCATCTGCACAGCAAAGCTTGTTTTAGTATTATAGCCACGAATTTCTTTCTAATCAGTACGTTTATTAAATATTTAAGAAAATTCATTCAATTTGTACTTTTTCAAAACTAATAAAATCAAATTTATGTACATTTATAGCAAATAAAAATTAGAGTAAATTCGTGAATTCGTGGCTAAAAAAATATGATTGAAAAGATAAACCTTAATAACATTCTCTTTCTTGATATAGAAACCGTTCCTGAAGAAGAGAATTTCAATTCGCTTGACGCGGAAATGCAGTCACTTTGGGATTCAAAAACGCAATATCAGCGAAAAGACGATTTTACACCAGAAGAATTTTACGAACGCGCCGGAATTTGGGCCGAATTCGGAAAGATCATCTGCATATCTGTTGGCTTTTTTACTATCAAAGGAGATGTTCGTAATTTTAGAGTGACTTCTTTTTTTGGTGAAGAAAAGAAAATCCTAAAAGACTTTTCAAATCTAATCAATAATCATTTCAAAGAGCCACAGCATTTGTTGTGCGGACATAATTCTAAAGAATTTGATATTCCGTTTATTGCTCGAAGAATGATCATCAATCAAATGCCAATTCCAGACAAATTAAATCTTTTCGGAAAAAAACCTTGGGAAATTCCACATCTAGATACTTTAGAATTATGGAAATTTGGCGATTATAAGCATTTTACTTCTTTAAAATTGCTGACTAAGATTCTGGGCATTCCTTCCCCAAAAGGAGATATTGACGGAAGTCAGGTTGCTCATGTCTATTATGTCGAAAAAGATATTGACCGAATTATTACCTATTGCGAAAAAGATACAATTGCTGTTGCCCAAATTTTCTTACGCTTACGAAGAGAAGATCTACTGATTGAAGATGAAATTATTCATGTTTAACTAGAGATACAAAGGGTCAAAGTTGCAAAGGAACAAAGGTTTAAACTCATAATCTTTAATTTTTTTTAAATGATTCATTCTGAAATTTCACATCATCGTTTGGTTGCCCAAAAGCTTTATAAAACAAGTTCTTGTTTGCCACAAGAAATTGTAAAACATTTTGGTGCTATGCAGGCTCAAGATTATGCCATGGCGAAATGGGCAATTGGTTCGCGCTGCGATTTTTCAGAGAAAAAAATTGAAGAAGCTATTAATTCGGGTAAAATTATTCGAACCCATATTCTGCGCCCAACTTGGCATTTTGTTTCGTCAGAAGATATTTATTGGATGATGGATCTTTCTGCACCTCAAGTGAAACGTTTTACAGCTTCTGCAGCGAAAAAATTTGGTTACGATGACAAAAAGCTAAATCAAACCAATAATTCGATTGAAAAACTATTAACAGGAAATAATCATTTGACTCGAAATGAAATCATGCAGGAACTTGGAATTACCAAAACTGGAAGTGAAGATTTTTTGAGCGCGGCGATTATGATGAATGCCGAATTGGATGGTTTGGTTTGTAATGGGAAAATGAAAGGCAAGCAAATCACTTATGCTTTGCTCGAAGAAAGAGTTCCGAAACCGAAAACCAAATTGAGCAAAGAAGAAGCATTAGCAAAACTTGCTCAACGTTATTTTGAAAGTCATGGCCCAGCAACAGTCTCTGATTTTTCGTGGTGGTCAGGTTTTCCGCCTACAATTTGTCAAAAAGCCATTAACGCAATAGGGTTGCAATTAAGTCATGTTACTATTGATAATCAGCAATATTGGTTTAAAAAAGATTGTTTAGATGCGGATAGCTTTCGCGAAAGCGTACATTTTCTTCCCGCTTTTGATGAGATTTTAATTTCGTATAAAACGCGTGAAGCATCTTTCAATACAGAACATCAATCTAAGGTTTTCACCAACAATGGCATTTTTAAGCCGATAATTTTAGAAAACGGAAAAGTAATCGGAATCTGGAAAAGAACCGTTAAAAAAGATCATGTTAAAATAGAAACGGAATTTTTCAAAGAAACTGAAAGTTCGAAAAAAGAAATCCTGTTTGAAGGAATTAAAGCTTTTGAGACCTATTTGGAAACCAAAATTGTGATTGGATAATCAATTTTCAAAAAATAGATAATTAGATTTCGCCCCGCTGGGGCTTTTTAATTATAGCCTAATTGATTTCTTATAGATATTTCGCTCTTCCAGAGCTTTTTCATTTACATATAATTTTGTTTTCTAAGTTTAAAATAGCTCTGGAAGAGCGAAATATCTATAGCAAATTTAATTTCCCCAACATCCAAAAGCTCCAGCGGAGCGACACAAAACATTTTGGGACAGTTTAAAAATACAAATACTCCATAAATCATCAAATACCGCTCATTAGACAAAATATTTATGCATTTTATTGCTAAATAATTACATTTACAAAAAAATGTAATTATGGTATTAAGCAGATTTTGGTTAACGATTTTTATTTCTTCGATTGTTTTTATTGTAGTCAGTTTGTTTACTGCCAATACTTATACCATTGATTCTGTTTTGAATGGAAAGAAAGACGATCCTATTTTAGTTTCTGAAAAATACCTTGAAGAACTTCCTGCTTTTATCAAAGACAGCATAAAAAAAGCGCCAGATCAAACCATGATTATCAATCGTGATACGCTAAATGCCGACACGACTTACGTTTTTAAAAGCAAAACGGTAAAAATTTACAGCGGTCTGCAAAAATCAGATGGTTTATTGCCAACTTGTAAAAGCACTTTGGTTGATTTAATTTTGCCGCTTATTGCCTATTTAGCTTTTTTCTGCGGATTAATGGAACTTTTAATCGTTTCTGGAGCTTCTGGAAACTTAGCCAAAGCATTAAGCCCAGTTTTTGTGAAAGTATTTCCTAGTATTCCTGAAAATCACCCTTCGATTTCCTATATGACATTGAACTTCGCTGCCAATTTCCTCGGATTGGACTCGGCTGCGACACCATTCGGATTGAAAGCAATGGAAAGTTTACAGGAAATAAACCCCGAAAAAGATAAAGCGAGTGATGCGCAAATCATGTTTATGTGTCTTCATGCTTCTGGATTAACTTTAATTGCAACTTCGATTATTGGATATCGCGCTGCGGCAAATGCAAGTAATCCTGCCGATGTAATGCTTCCGTGCATAATTACTTCGTTTATTGGAACCATTGCGGCTTTCTTGATTGTTGGAATCAAACAAAAAATCAATTTCAAAAGTGCTTCGCTTCTTATTGGTTTAATGGTTTTGATCGCGGCTATTGTTGGTTTGCTGATGTATGTGAATCACTTGGATTTAATTGGAAAAAACTACTTTACTTCTAACCTTTCGGGATTAATTTTACTTTCGATTATTGTTTTCACTTTGATCTTCTCATTCCGACATGAGAAAAAATTCAAAGATGCCAATACAACAGTATTTGACACTTTTGTGGTTGGAGCCAATAACGGAGTTAAAACCGGAGTTACTATTTTTCCTTATGTTTTAGGGATGTTAGTTGCGATTTCGCTATTTAGAAATAGTGGCTTATTTGAAATTATAAGCGACGGAATCGGATTTATCTTTTCGAACTTAGGCGTAAACAAAGAAATTACCAATGCGTTGCCAGTTGCCATGCTTCGTCCGTTTAGTTCTGCTGGATCAAGAGGTTTCTTAATTGATTCAATGAATACTTTTGGAGCAGATTCTTTAACAGCAAGACTGAGCAGTATTTTCCAGTGCAGTGCTGAAAGTACTTTTTATGTAATTGCAGTTTATTTTGGATCTGTAAATATCAAAAACACACGTTACGCTTTAGGCACAATGCTTTTGGTTGATTTGATCTGCGTTATTACGGCGATTTTTGTAGCGACTTGGTTTTTTTAATTTAAACCCGAAAACGAAATATGAATTTATTCAAGAAATTTTTTGCTAAAGAAAAACAGGTCGAAAACAAAGAAGAAGATCAAATTTTAGAACAAACTCCAATTGTTGAAGAAGAAAAGCCCGTTGAAGAAGTAAAATCGGAAGAAAAGCAATTCGAGCCCAACAAAATTGATTGGCTTATAAATGATTCTATTTTGACTTTTTTGCCTCGAGAATTATTTATGCATTATTGGGACAGCAATACCGAAAAAAACCTGCAAGATCCGTCTTGGCAAAATCAGGGTATTTATTTTTGGGATTACAATGAACCGTTTGAAAGAAAGTCTCTTCCTGATTTTTTTGAAAATTTCGAGAAGAAACCATTTGTCTTTAATAAATTTCCTGACTATATTTCACTGATGTCTGCAAAAGTTATTCCGTGGTTTGGAATGCCTGGTGGAGGAGACAAACTTTCTCTTCGATATGAAGACAGCTCAATAACTTTAGAAGAAGCTCATAAATTGGATATTATAAATTATATTGAAATTATAGAGTTAAATTATGAAAATTTAAGTGTTTTGAATGATCGAGATAATTATCATTTTCTAATAAACCCTAATGAAGTTAAATTCGAAAACCAGCTTTTTTATCTCAATGGAGAAAGTATTTCTTTAGCAGAACTTTATCAAAAAAAGAAGCTTTTCGTAATATCTTTAAAATAAGTAATCTTAACCACTACAAATATGAAACTAGCCCCCCTATTCTTCGTATTGCTTTTGATCGGATGTCAAAAAACAAAACCTACAGACGCTGCTCCAACAATTGCAGAAATTATTGAACCACAAGAAACAGTAGCTGTTACAAATGATGAAAAGATCATTAAAACTGACACTGTAGCCATTTACACTGACGGAACAGAATCTACAACAGATTATATTCTTGCGAATTTAATAGATCAGCAGGCAGATAAAGACAGTATTGTAACTGTAAAATACAGATTAGATTTTTATCAGAATAAAACCAAAACAGCATCTTCAGGAATTGCAATTACAGGCTTTCAAAAAGGTTCTGAATGGATCGCCTCTTACGGGTTAACATCTGAAACTTCTAAAAACTCTCCTTTCATACAAATCTCCGTTGGATATCCTGCTTGCGGTTATACGCATGATAATTACTTGTATTATTTAAAAAACAAAGAATTGCAACAGGTTCACCAATGGAGCACAATGTCTGATAGCGGCTGGGGAAGCTGGGTCGAAATTGTAAATCCTACAGCCAAATCTGAACCAAAATCTTTTTATTGCAAAACTGTTGCATTTACACCTGCAGATGAAGATGAGAATATAGACATGGGAATCCTACAGCATTCAGATTCAATATCTTTCGAATTAAAAGACAGTAAATGGAAAAAGATTTTGTTGTCTGCAAAGGACAAGCCTTACTTCGAAAAAAAGATGACTTTTGATCAATTCAACAGTACAGAATAAAATGCATAAAACTGTTTAAGAGTTCTTATTCAAATTCTTTCTTAGGTAAATAATTTCTAAATTTGTAAAAAAACAAAACAATGATCGATTTTATATACCAAGATCCTTACCCGATCTTAAAGGATGATACGCAGTATCGCAAAATCACTTCTGATTTTGTGAAAGTTGAAAAATTTGGAGAACGCGAAGTTTTAACCGTTGACCCAAAAGGTTTGGAATTATTGGCTGAAGAAGCATTGACAGATGTTTCATTTATGCTAAGAACAACACATTTACAAAAACTTAGAAAAATTCTTGACGATCCAGAAGCAACAGACAATGATCGTTTCGTGGCTTACAATTTGCTTCAAAATGCATCTGTTGCTGCCGAAGGTCAGCTTCCAAGTTGTCAAGATACAGGAACTGCGATCGTAATGGCTAAAAAAGGCGAAAGCATTTTTACAGGGGTTGATGATGCAGAATGGTTAAGCCGAGGTATTTTTAATACATATCAAAAAAGAAACTTACGTTATTCGCAGATTGTTCCGATTTCGATGTTTGAAGAAAAGAATTCAGGATCAAATCTTCCGGCGCAAATTGATATTTATGCTAAAAAAGGAACTTCTTACGACTTTTTGTTTATGGCAAAAGGTGGAGGTTCTGCAAACAAAACATATTTATACCAACAGACAAAATCTTTGCTGAATGAAAAATCATTAGACGAATTCATTCGCATAAAAATCAAAGATTTAGGAACTTCTGCTTGCCCTCCGTACCATTTAGCTTTGGTAATTGGCGGAACTTCTGCGGAAGCAAACTTAAGCGCTGTTAAAAAAGCATCTGCAGGATATTATGATCATCTTCCAACTTCAGGAAATATGGCTGGTCAAGCTTTCCGTGATTTTGAGTGGGAAGAAAGAGTTCAGAAAATCTGTCAAGAAAGTGCAATTGGAGCGCAATTTGGAGGAAAATATTTCACACATGACGTTCGTGTAATTCGTTTGCCACGTCACGCGGCTTCTTGCCCAGTTGGACTTGGAGTTTCTTGTTCTGCAGATAGAAATATCAAAGGAAAAATCACGAAAGATGGAATTTTCGTTGAGCAATTAGAAGTAAATCCAAAACAATTTTTACCAGAAACGGCTCCGCATTTAGAAGCTCCTGTAGAAATTGATTTGGATCAGCCAATGGCAGATATTTTGGCGAAATTGTCTCAATATCCAGTTAAGACTCGTTTAAAATTAAACGGAACTGTAATTGTTGCCCGAGATATTGCTCACGCAAAAATCAAAGAATTATTAGACGCTGGAAAACCAATGCCTGATTATTTCAAAAATCACCCTGTCTATTACGCAGGTCCAGCAAAAACTCCAGACGGAATGGCTTCAGGAAGTTTCGGACCAACAACTGCTGGACGTATGGATGTTTATGTAGATGAATTCCAGAAAAATGGCGGAAGTATGATTATGCTGGCAAAAGGAAACCGTACAAAACAAGTTACTGACGCTTGCAACAAATATGGCGGATTCTACTTAGGTTCTATCGGAGGTCCTGCTGCTATTTTGGCTCAAGACAACATTCTTAAAGTAGAAGTTGTTGATTTTGAAGAATTAGGAATGGAAGCTGTTCGTAAAATCACAGTTAAAGACTTCCCTGCATTCATTATTACAGATGATAAAGGAAATGACTTCTTTGCTAACTTATAAAAGTGTTTTGCCACAAAGGCACTAAGACACAAAGTTTTTTATAATAAAAGCCACCAATAGTAGACTGCACCCAAAAGTTTAGACAAATTTATAATTAAGTTTGATGATAATGAGCTCGATATTTTATCGGGCTCATTTTGTTTAAATTTGATTTAATTCTTTCGTTATTGTAATATATTATAT